>FLOH01000635.1_pt1 | contig 68631 bp, 81 predicted proteins | sample 756751 | NCBI WGS metagenome assembly FLOH01 (sample SAMEA4026879, study PRJEB14308) | marine metagenome | biome: coastal water; material: water | depth 74 m
AAGTAGTCAAGTCAATGGCCGAATATGGATTTGCATCTCGCAATCTTGTTGCTGAACTGAATATTGCTTCTACTTACTACATCGCAGGTGTTGCTGCCGCAATCGGTTTTAAAATGAACCTCTTTAATATAGGTATTGATGGTCAGTATCGCTTGGCTGTTTTCTTTGCAGCCGTTATTGGGGGAATGGTTTCATTGCCACCGGTATTGCACGTGGCACTTATTATCTTTGTAGCTATGGCTGTTGGAGGATTATGGGGAGCCCTTGCTGGGTACCTAAAGGTGAAGCGGGGTATTTCCGAGGTTATCAGCACTATTATGCTTAACGCGATTGCAGCGGGAATAGTGGCTTATCTTTTGCAGCCTCAACAACTAGGTGAACAAGCCACCGGATCCAATAACTTAAATACTCCTATTATTGATTCTTCAGGATGGCTACCCACCATTCCGATCCTAGGAGGCGAGGTTCACGGATTTATTATTTTCTCGTTACTGATTGGCTTGGCATACTGGGTACTTCTTAACAAGAGCGTATTTGGATTTAATTTACGTGCCACAGGATTCTCTTTCAGGGCAGCACGTGCCGGTGGGGTGAACGCAAGCAGAATGATTTTGATAACCATGGCTCTATCTGGAGCGATGGCCGGCCTCATTGGTATGGGCACTTTATTGAGTCAAACTCATAGCTATAGCATTTCGTTTCCATCAGGTTTTGCCTTTACGGGCTTGGCCCTAGCTCTTCTTGGAAGGAACCATCCCGTTGGAATCGCCCTAGCTGCTTTTTTTTGGGCCTTCTTAGATCGCTCTTCCGGCGTCTTGGACCTCAATGGCGTTCCAAGAGAAATTATCACGATTATGCAAGGCACATTAATTCTTTCCATTGTTGTGGCATATCAGCTCGTGAAGATTGTAAATAAGAAGCAAGAACAGAAGTTTGTTGGTAAAGCAACTTTACCTGAAAGCAATTTAGTTAAAACTGAAGGCGTGGTGTCCAAATGACCGACCTATTAAATTCCTTTTTAAGAAATAGATGGGTTCGGAAAATCGCGTCTCCTTCACGTTTTACTCTTTTTGTTGTGGCGTTACTGATTATCGTTTCGACAGTCCGTCGCATCACTGGTGCCGCTGACATCACATCAGCTGGTCTTTCTGGAGCAACACTTAGATTCACTATCCCACTCCTTATGGCGGGACTCGGTGGCCTTTGGGCTGAGCGTTCCGGAGTTATAAATATTGGCCTCGAGGGAATGATGATTGCCGGAACTTGGCTGGGTGCTTGGTTTGCCTTTATTTACGGACCTTGGGTTGGATTCCTTGCAGCCGCGATAGGGGGAGCCGTCATTGGACTTTTCCATGGAATACTTGTGGTTAGGATTGGGATTGATCAAGCTGTCTCTGGCTTAGCAATTAATATCCTGGCACTTGGAGCCGCTCGATATCTTTCGGGGATACTTTTCCCTTCGCGTGGAGGAGATATCAGCCTCTCGCCTGTTGTTGAGCAAACTCCGACCCTCACGGTTCCCGGAATAAGTCCACTTCTGGGTTCGATTGCGGATAAAAATATATTTCTACTTTCTGACGGAGCGGGTATTCTCTCTGGCTTTGTCACAGAAATATCTTATGCAACTATTTTGCTTCTCCTTGCAGTTCCGTTGAGTACCTGGATTCTTTGGAAAACAAAATTTGGGTTACGACTTCGTTTTTGTGGGGAGAACCCAGTGGCAGCAGAATCTTTAGGCGTAAAGGTTTACCGCATGCGCTATATGGCACTAGCTATCTCTGGGATGTTCGCTTCAGTTGGAGGAGCCTACTTATCTCTAGTGGCTTCTCAGGTTTATCGTGAAGGTCAAACGGGGGGCCGAGGCTTCATTGGATTGGCTACAGTGATATTCGGCAATTGGCGTCCGAGTGGCGTCCTAGCGGGGTCAGTACTTTTCGGAGTGACTGATGCCCTTCGTATTCGCCAACCGACTTCAATCCACGCCGCATTGTTGGTAGTCATCATTGCTGGTTCCATTTATTTTATTTGGGCCTTCGCTACCGGAAGAATGAAGCATGGTGTAAGAGCTTTAATGGCAACCTCATTTATTGGCCTTATTTATCTGACAGTTCCAGAGATTCCACGTGAGTTCGTCAGCTTCTTCCCTAACTTAGCGACGATTCTTGTTCTGGTTTTATTAGCTCAAAGATTGAAACCACCGGCTATGTTGGCCGTGCCGTATCGAGAACGAGAAGAGACCGAGTAGGTATGGAGCGGGGGACTCACTGGGAGTCAAAAGTTCTAAAAAGTGTCGTGCCAGTTAAGGAAAAATCAACTCTTGTAGCCATTAATGAGGGCAGAATCTCAGAGGTTGCAGACTGGATGGCTTACGAAGAATTTACTGAGCCAGATGGTTCAATACTCTTTGATTTCGGAAATGATCCCGACTATTTAATGGATTTCACCCTGGTTGTGAACACCATGAATTTTGCATTCACCGATTTCTCGACAGGAATTAAGTTTGAGGCAGATTATTTAGGGAAACGTTGGAGTGACTCTGAAGCAATGCTTGCATGCTTACACAAGGCAACAACTGCAGGGGTGCCTTTTTTTACAGGTGATTACTTGGCTAATCTAACCCGAAAAGATCTAGAATCCGTTTTCGCTGGAACGATTGAGCTTCCGATGCTCGATGAGCGGGTGACTATATTTAATGAAGTTGGAAAAACTCTCATTGATAAATATCAAGGGAGATACTCGAATTTTGTTCGCTCCTGCGCTCCGAAACTTTATGCCAATGGAGATGGACTGCTTGAACGGCTTACCGTTGAGTTCCCTCGATTCAAGGACGTGAGTCTCTATAACGAATCAGAAGTTCATATCTATAAGCTAGCGCAATTAGGAATATGGGGAATGCACTTAGCGCTCTCTCCTCGGAAGGCGTGGGCATTGGAATATGCTCACATGCTCACAGCTTTTGCAGATTACATCGTGCCTGTAGGAATGCGCGTGATGGGAATTTTTCAATACAGTACCGAATTAGAGGACCAAATTCAGTCGTTAATTGAGATTCCATGCAATAGTCAAGCCGAGATTGAATTAAGGGCCAATTCTATTTTTGCAATTGCACGGCTTACGGATGAAATTAATTACCGGCGCCCAGGAATGAAACCTTTGCTGCAACCACAGGTAGATTATAGGTTTTGGAAAACTTATCACGCAACCCATTGGCCACATCATTTAACTAAGACCGTGATGTACTGAGTATGAAGATTTACTTTGCTGGGCCTCTCTTTACTCCTTATGAGCGCAGTTTTATTGATCAATGTGCAGCACGTATGAGAGAGGCCGGGATGGATGTTTTTGTGCCCCACGAAATCCCCCTGCCAGATCCGGTCACTTCTAAGTTTATTTTTGATACGGATGCCAGAGAAGTCCTCGACTCAAATGCAGTCCTTGCTTTACTTGATGGCCCGATGGTCGACGATGGCACCGCGAGCGAGATTGGGATTTTCTGGTCTGAAATGCGGCATGATAAAACCAAAAAGGGCATAATCGGATTGGTAACGGATACTCGCGTAATCCGTGACAGAAATATGATTGATGGAAAAGGGATCAATTTATTTGTGCGCGGATGCATTGAGGATTCGGGATCTGTAGTAGATTCGTTCGAGAAGGCATTTGAAATCCTGCTCAAGTGGCAGCAAGAAATAGATTCCTAATTTTCTAGTCTATTTTTATATAAGAGAAAAAGAGAGAAATAGAGGAACTCTTGGCTGGGTCCTACGTATCAATCCTACGGAAACCTCTCGCATTATCAACTTTTGGCTTTGGAATTATTGGGCGAATTCCAATGGCTATGAATACGGTAGCAATCGTATTTTTGGTCTCTGATGTGCGTGGATCATTTGCCCTTGCAGGGGTAACATCTGCTTGTTACACGATTTCCGGTGCAGCTATCAGTCCAAGAGTTGGCAAACTAGCAGACAAATATGGCACGAGGAACATCTTACTTCGCATAGTTGCTATAAATATTCTTTCGACTTTAGGACTCTTATATTTTATTGATCATTCAATCGTTGGCTTGATGGCATTGGCGGCTGTCTGTGGTGCGACCTTCCCAAACTTTGGAGGTTTTACGCGCACGCGCTGGAGCCGTTCGCTAGATAATCCAAGGGAACTGAACTCTGCACTTTCTTTGGAATCAGTATTCGATGAAACAGCCTTTGTTTTAGGTCCAGCTTTGGCCGGATTTTTATTCGCTCTCTTTGGCTCGCGTTCGCCCTTCATCGCAGCAATCGTGTTCCTGAGTATCGGCGGAATTGGAATCGCAGCAACGAGCAATGATCACGGTGGCATGGAAAGAATTAAAGAGGATCACCAGAGAGCAATTTTAGCTATTCCGTATGTCAAATCCCTACTACTTTCTTTAATCGCACTTGGACTACTTTTTGGTTCAAACTTCGTAGTAATTTTGGCCGTCGCAAAGGAAGGAGGGAGGGCGGCAGAAGGAGGACTTTGGGTTGGACTTTACCCAATCGGTAGCGCAATTTCTGGATTTCTTTATGGCTTTGTCCATTGGAAAATTTCATCTTCAATCAGGTACACAATCTCACTGGGAGTGATGACGGTATGCACTTCCGGAATACTTTTCTTTCAGGACCTTGAGACAATTGTTTTTTGGATAATCATTGCAGGCATTGCTATAGGGCCAGCCCTGATTTCCGCAAACGCTTTTATCAAAGAACTCGTTCCTCTAAGCCGTCTAAACGAGTCCTTCGCATTCCTGGGTGCTGCCATATCAATTGGAATTACTATCGGTAGCACTATTAGCGGGGTGATTGTTGAGAGATTTGATGGGTGGATGGGATTTTATTTTATGACAGCTGCAACTGGATTAGCCACCGTCATATCTGTTGCAGGGTGGAAATTTCATAAGCAAGTATCCACAGAGGAGGTTGCAGAGTGAAGGTAATTCTTGACACAGATCCAGGAATCGATGATGCATTAGCACTAATTCTTCTCAAAGCAATGCCTGAAATTTCTTTACAGGCGATCACCACCACTCACGGAAATACAACTGTTCAAAAGTGCACGGTAAATGCTCTCAAACTGGTCGAATTACTCGGAATGCAGAATATCCCTGTTGCTGAAGGTGCACACGAACCACTTGTGAGGTCACTCTCTATAGCTGAGGAAACGCATGGAGATACTGGTCTTGGCTATGCAATATTGCCCACACCAACCTTGAAGGCGATTGAAGGTAAGGCAGCCAATCTCATTATCAAAATTGTGAATGCAAATCCTGGTGAAATCACAATTCTTTGTATCGGTCCGGTCACTAATCTTGCGCTTGCACTTCTTATCGATCCGTCACTGCGAAAGAAAATTAAGAGAGTTGTTTCAATGGCAGGAACAATTCATCATCCTGGGAATGCAACACCATCATCTGAGTACAACGTTTTTTGTGATCCTGAAGCGTTCGATATACTCCTACGTTCTGGAATAGATCTCACAATTATTCCCCTAGATGTCACATATAAATGTCTCTTCACGAAAGCGCACGTTGAAAGACTGAGAGGCTCCAAGGCTGAAATCCATGACTTTATTGAACGCTCCACAGCCTTTTATATGGAGTTTCATGCGGAGTATCAGGGTATTCAGGGGTGCGCCATTAATGATCCTTTAGCGGCCGCAATATTGGTTAATCCAAAACTTGTGACTTTTCGTGATTATTATCTTGATATTGAACTCCACGGTGAATTCACAACTGCAAAGATTTCAGCCGACCATTTTTCGGCTACCGGAAATGCACCAAATGCAAAGGTTGCTATGGAAGTAGATGTCGATGGATTTATGGATTTTTTTATTGAGAGAGTGAAATTAATATGACGGGGAAGCAGCACCACTTACATCTTCTTCCCGGAGATGTAGGAGAGTATGTATTACTGCCGGGAGATCCTGGGCGTGCAGAGGTAATCGCTCGTCACTTTGATAATGCCCAACACATCGCCACTAACCGTGAATACGTAACATTTACAGGCTACCTTGATGGAGTAAAAGTCTCAGTAACTTCAACAGGAATCGGATGCCCTTCCTCTGCAATTGCGATGGAGGAGTTGGTTCGAGTTGGAGCGAGGACATTTATTCGGGTAGGAACATCAGGTTCGATTCAGCCGGGTACGCAATCGGGGGAACTTGCAATAGTCTCTGGTGCAATTCGCGATGAGGGAACATCCAGCCATTACATGCCTATTGAATTTCCAGCTGTTGCAGACCTTGAAGTTATTCAGGCTCTCCGAAAAGCGGCAGCAGCCAAGAGCCTTCCTTTTAAGGTTGGATTCTCTCAATCTAAAGACTCCTACTACGGTGAGGTGGAACCCGAGCACTCTGGTGTAACTCATGATCTCCTCGAACGCTGGCGGGCATGGGAGATCGGTGGAGCTATTTGCTCCGAGATGGAGGTATCGACACTGTTCGTTCTCGCATCCATACTCAGAGTTAGGGCAGGTGGCATTATGGTGATGCATGGAGAAGGTGAGCTGGGTTCACTGGAACCGCTTGTAGAAACTGCAGTTTTGGCAATTCGTGAATTGATAAAAGGAGATCAGAATGCTTAATGATGAGAAGCAGTACCACCTTCAACTGAAGAAGGGTGATGTTGGAAAATACGTATTGCTACCGGGGGATCCTGGGCGATGTGAACCTATTGCAGAACTCTTTGACAACCCAGTTCATGTCGCGAGCAATCGTGAATACAACACATATACAGGATATCTCGATGGCGTTAAAGTTTCAGTTACTTCGACAGGTATCGGTTGCCCTTCTGCTGCTATAGCTCTTGAGGAATTAGTACGCGTGGGTGCAGATACCTTCATTCGCGTAGGAACATCCGGCCACATTCAACCCGATAGCATTTCTGGCGAATTAGCAATTATTACCGCTGCAATCCGTGATGAGGGCACTTCGAAGCACTATATGCCTATTGAATTTCCTGCGGTTGCCGATGTAGATCTTGTCGCTGCAATCAAGCGCGCCGCAATTAAGAATGGTGCTCGCTACCGACTTGGAATAACCCAGTCAAAAGATTCCTTCTATGGTCAACACGAACCAGAACGCATGGGTGTAGCAGCAGATTTAATTAATCGCTGGAAGGCGTGGGAAATCGGTGGCGCAATCTGCTCCGAGATGGAGGCCGCGGCACTCTTCGTTATTGCTTCAATGTTACGAGTGCGTGCTGGTGGAATTATGGCTGTCCATGCGAAAGATCCAATGCCACCTTTGGACTTGCTCTTGAAGACTTCTATCGATTCACTTCGAGAAATTATCGCCGAAGACAAGGCAAACGGTCGAGCAGTCGATTAAGCCTTTCCAGCAGCCTCAACTGCATCGAGCATCATTTTCCAGAACTTCTCAAAATCAAGTTCGAGCGCAACCTCTACATTTGTAACGCCCCCGCTACGATTGTAGATATCTACAACGGTTGCACCACGAGTAAATTTTCCGTTAAGTTCTATTTCAACATTTGAGAGTCGAGTCTTTACAACTGAACGATCAATGAGAAGCGCGACAGCAACAGGATCGTGAAGTGGGGGATCGGGCATCTCAAAGACATTGCTATAAGTAGATGCAAAGAATTTAAGAAGACCGATAACGGTCTTGGAGAGCCCCGTGCCCATCGCCTCAAGCTTAGAGAAGATTGCTTGAGTTACTAGGGCTTGGTGCGTGACATCAAGACCGCACATTGTTAATGGAATTCCAGATTTCACCACAACATCAGCGGCTTCGGGATCCATCCATATATTGAACTCTGCATAGGGGGTGCGGTTTCCACGTGAGGCACTCCCACCCATAAAGACGATCTCTGCAATATTCGACCGCAATTCTGGATACAGCTTGAGAAATAGAGCTATGTTGGTAAGCGGGCCGGTTGCAACAAGAGTTACCTTTTCAGGGTGTTCACGTACTACTTTGGCAATTAGATCAACTCCAGAAATTTTCTCCAAAGCAAAAGTTGGTTCTGGGAGAGGTGCGCCATCGAGAGCGGTTTCACCATGAATATCGGTTGCGGCCTCGATGTAACCAAGAATTGCATTACCTGATCCCTTTGCAACTGGGACGTTAATTTTCGCCAGGGCACAGATACGAAGTGCGTTTTCAGTAACCTTTGCAATTATTCCGTTGCCAGATACCGTAGTAATGGCCAGGAGATTGATATGGGGATTATATGCAGCCAGAATCATTGCGAGTGCATCATCATGGCCTGGGTCACAGTCAAGAACTATTGGAGTTGGCTTCATGTAGAGAAGATTATCGAAGTTACACCTTCTCAGTAAGTGCCGACATGGTTAAGATTGCATCATGGCTCTCACCGATGGTTCGCTTGTTTCTATTAAGGGATTCTTGCGAACACTTTCTCCGGTCGATCAAGTTGGTGCGGATGCACGTGCTGCGATGTTAGCAACTCGGAGTATCAAGACAGCGAGCAAGAGATGGGCAATCGATATGGCGATTAGCATGATCGATTTAACAACCCTTGAAGGTGCGGACACGAAAGGGAAAGTAAAAGCAATTTGTAATAAAGCGATTCGCCCAGATTCGACAGATTCAACTGTTCCACATGTTGGAGCAATCTGTGTGTACAACGATATGGTTTCTGTAGCACGCAAACATCTTGATGCAAGTGGTGGAAGTCAAATACCTATTGCGGCAGTCTCAACGGCATTTCCTTCTGGCCGCGCTTCACTTGAAGTCAAAGAACGAGATACTAAAGATGCGATTGCCAATGGCGCCACCGAAATCGACATGGTAATCGATCGTGGAGCATTTCTCTCGGGAGATCTGGAGAAGGTTTATAGTGAAATCGTTTACATTAAATCGCTCTGTGAGGGGAAAGCCCACCTCAAGGTCATTCTCGAGACTGGCGAACTCGTTACCTATGACAATGTCCGTAAAGCTTCATTCTTGGCAATGGCAGCAGGCGCAGATTTCATCAAGACCAGCACAGGTAAAATTTCTCCGGCCGCAACCGCACCAGTTGTTTTGGTGATGCTAGAGGCGGTACGCGATTATTATCAGATGACGGGGCAACGCATCGGCGTTAAACCCGCCGGAGGAATTAGAACGACAAAAGATGCTATCAAGCAGCTCGTTCTAGTAAAAGAGACAGCGGGAGAAGAGTGGCTCAATCCGGAGCTATTTCGAATCGGCGCAAGTGCACTTCTCAATGACCTCTTATTGCAGCGCAAGAAACTCACCTCTGGCCATTACGAAGGCCCTAACTACGTAACATTGGATTAATGATGACATTCGAATATTCCAGCGCACCAGAGTCAAAGGCAATTGTTAAGATTAATTCGCTCTATAAACTCTATATTGGCGGCAAATTCATCGCTCCTAAGTCGGGTAAAAGCTTTATCACCATTAATCCAGCAACAGAAGAAGTACTCGCAAAGGTTGCATACGCTGAAAAATCTGACGTTGATAGGGCTGTGAAAGCGGCCCAAGCTGGTTTAAAAATTTGGTCAAAGATGGCTCCCGCAGAGCGGGGTAAGTACCTCTATCGCATCGCTCGCATTATGCAGGAGCGCGCCCGTGAGTTTGCTGTTCTTGAAACACTCGATAACGGAAAGCCGATCCGCGAAACTCGTGACGTGGATATTCCATTAGCGGCTGCACACTTTTTCTACCATGCAGGCTGGGCAGATAAACTTGAGCATGCCGGAGTAGGTACTAATCCAAAGCCGTATGGGGTTGTGGGTCAAATTATTCCGTGGAACTTTCCCCTACTCATGCTCGCATGGAAAATCGCTCCGGCGCTTGCAACTGGAAATACAGTTGTATTAAAGCCTGCCGAGACTACCCCTCTTACCGCGATGCTCTTTGCAGAAGTTTGTGAGCAGGCAGAACTTCCTGCAGGTGTTGTCAATATTGTCACAGGAGATGGCGCAACAGGTGCGGCAATTGTTAACCACCCAGATATAAGTAAAATTGCATTTACAGGGTCCACTGATGTGGGAAAGTTAATTGCACGATCAGTTGCCGGCACCGGAAAGGGTCTCACTCTCGAACTAGGCGGGAAGGGTGCAAATATAGTCTTTGAAGATGCGCCGGTTGATGAGACCGTCGAGGGAATAGTTAGTGGAATCTTCTTCAATCAAGGACACGTATGCTGTGCAGGTTCTCGTCTGCTGGTTCAAGAAAATATTCAAGAGGAGCTTCTTGAAAAGCTGAAGCGTCGGATGGCACTTATTCGCCTTGGAGATCCACTTGATAAAAACACTGATATCGGCGCAATAAATTCCAGAGAACAACTCACAAAGATTACCGAACTAGCTAATTCGGGAGATGAAGAAGGTGCGCTCCGATTCTCGACCGATTGTGTAATTCCAAGTAAGGGATTTTGGTTCGCACCAACAATCTTCACTGGCGTGACACAAGCTCATCGCATTGCAACCGAAGAAATCTTTGGCCCCGTTCTCTCAGTGATCTCATTCCGCACTCCACAAGAAGCGATTGAGAAGGCAAACAACACCCCTTATGGCCTCTCTGCAGGAATTTGGACAGATAAAGGCTCACGTATCTTATGGACGGCAAAACATCTCCGCGCAGGTGTAATTTGGGCCAATACATTTAATAAGTTTGATCCAGCTAGCCCATTCGGTGGTTACAAAGAATCTGGGTGGGGCCGTGAAGGCGGACGTCATGGGCTCTCAGCATATTTGAAGGGAGCAAAGTAATGGCAAATTCATCACCACGGCTTGATGTGAAGAAGACTTATAAGTTATTTATCGGCGGAGCGTTTCCGCGGAGTGAGTCTGGCCGAACTTATGAGGTCAAGAACTCCGAAGGATTGTTCATTGCCAATCCGTCGCTGGCTTCACGGAAAGATCTTCGCGATTCCGTTGTGGCAGCGCGTGCGGCACAGGATGGCTGGGGTAGTGCGACTGCATTTAACCGTGGCCAAATTCTCTATCGCATCGCTGAAATGATGGAAGGGCGCACAAGTCAGTTTGTAGATGAGATTGTCGCTCTAGAGGGAGTGACACAAACTGCGGCTAAGAAACAGGTTGAAGATGCTGTCGATCTCTGGGTTTGGTACTCAGGTTGGTGCGACAAGATTGGTGCAATTTACGGTTCTACCAATGCGGTTTCAGGCTCTTTCTATAACTTTACAATTCCAGAATCTCTCGGCGTAGTTGCAACTTTTGCGCCGACTAAGCCATCTCTTCTTTGTCTCGTGCAAGCAATTGCACCTGTACTTGCTGGTGGAAATACCCTGATTGCCATTGCCAGTGAAAAGTATCCGCTTCCAGCAATCACCTTGAGCGAGGTTATCGGCACTAGCGATGTCCCAAGGGGAGTCGTCAATATTCTTACCGGTTCCAGCGCTGAACTTGCTCCTTGGGTTGGCTCTCACATGGATATAGATGGGGTCGATGCATCTGGTCTTACTGCGTCGCAAGAGAAGAATCTACGTGTAGCAGGTGCGGATAATCTCAAGCGAATTTTCAGATTTAAGGAGAGTCAATCCCCTGCGCGAGTTCTTGCATTTATGGAGAATAAGACGGTCTGGCACCCAATCGGGGTTTAACCAGAGATTGTCTCCAGCCACAATGAAATCATCGCTGGCACATTTACTTGCATAGCAACTTGTACATCAGCAGCCTTCGCATGTGTTGATTCTGGCTCATCATCTTTCCACGCGCGTCGGTCACAGAGCGTCTGCCCACGACTTGGGCCAAAAGATGTATCGACAACAACTCTGAAGGTTTCAAAAGTTGAGAGTTCGGGTCTGATTGCGGTAGCAACTGCTCCGTAATCACCCAATGTCACATCATGACCCATACGCTTAATGAAATGTTCAATAAGGCGTCCTGCGAATTCTGAGCAAGTCTTACCCTCTTCGATTAGTGTTGCAGCTTGTGCGGCGGTAACGCGAGGCTCCATAAAGACATCTAGACCATACATAGTGATAGGAATGCCGCTGCTGAAAACAATTGCAGCAGCTTCAGGATCATGCCAGATATTGAATTCTGCAGCAGGAGTTGCATTTCCCGATGATGCTGAACCACCCATAAGGACAATTCGCTCAAGTTTCGCTGCAGTCTCTGGATAAGAACGCAGAAAGAGTGCGATATTTGTCAGCGGCGCTAAAGGTACGAGAGTTACTGGCTCGGCAGAGCCTTCTATAAGGTCACGTAATAGCTCAACTGCGGGACGAGAATCGAGCTTTCTGGTAGAAAGTGGTGTACCTAAATCTCCAAGCCCATCATTGCCATGTATGTATTCGGCATAACGTGGCTCATCAATGAGTGGACGGGCTGCACCTTTTGATACAGGGATATCGCCTGCACCTGCAGCATCAAGGACTTTGAGTGTATTGATCACTACTTGTTTTAGGTTTGTATTGCCATCGACACAGGTAACTCCGAGGAGATTGATTTCAGGATGTCGAGCTGCAAAGAGAAGTGCGAATGCATCATCAATACCGGTATCTACATCGAGAATTAGGTTCTTCTTTGTCATTATTTCACCTTTGCCATAACTGATTCATATCCTCTAAGCGAGAAAGTTGTACGACGAACTGGAGTTCCTGTTAATTCGAGAGTGGGAAATCGTTTAAAAAGTTCTGGAAGTGAGATTGACATCTCTAATCGTGCCAATGGGCCTCCGAGGCAGAAGTGAATTCCAGCACCAAATCCGATATGTGGGTTGGGATTACGGGTGAGATCCATTTGGTCACTATTGTCAAAGACATCCTCGTCACGGTTTGCAGAACCCAAGAGCGAAACTATTTTTTGACCCTTTTTAATTTCCACTCCACCAATTTCCGTATCAGCGGTTGCTGTGCGATCAAAGAAGTGGAGTGGAGCATCAAAGCGTAGGAATTCTTCGACAGCAGTTGCAGCAATAGTCTCAGCCTGGCTCTGAAGTAATTTCCACTGATCGGGGTGCTGATAAGCCGCAACTATTCCATTGCCAAATCCATTTACGCTCGCCTCGTGGCCCGCATTGAGTAGTAGTACGCACGTTGCAATGAGCTCGTGTGTCGATAACTTTTCTCCTGACTCAGTAACCTGAGCGAGCTCGGAGATGAGGTCATCACCTGGTTTCTCTAAACGTTCTAGCATCAAGTCATGGATGTAAGCTGCAAACTCTTTCGCGGCTTTCTTTGCCTCAGCTTTATACGCCTCTGTCGGATTGACCTCATACATCTTCACAATGGATTGCGACCAAGGGCGAAGCAAGTACTCATCACTATCTGGAAATCCAAGTAGCGCAGCAATAACTTTGACCGGGAGTGGTTCTGCATAATCTGCAATTACATCAAATTCGCCTCCTTTAGCTTGAATATTGTCGAGAAGTTGATGGGTGAGACGCTCAATATCTGGACGGAGACCCTCGATACGTTGGCGATTAAATGCCTTTGCTACCAGCGAGCGCAGGCGTGTGTGCTTCGGAGGCTCGCTATCGAGTATTGAATCGGCATGGAGATAGTTATATTCAAACCATTCACTTTCAGGAGACCTAGGAATAAATATTCGCCCAAGAGATTTGTTGCGAAGAACATCATTTGCATCTGAGTATTTTGCAGCTAGAAAAAGTTGGAGCTCTTGATGCCAAACCGGTTTCCCAATAGATCTGAGCTCTTTAAGTGCAGGGTAAGGGTTATCAATAAAATGAATATCTTTAAAATCAATCATTACTTGGATAACTCTGATGTGATTTGATTAAATACTGGATTGATCTGGGATTGATAGATTTCATCCTGTTCTTCTCGAGAGATAAATGCGCCATAAATACCATTACGAGCAATATCGTGGAGATCGTTGATATTCCAGTTGTAGCCATCGGCTATCTCACGAACCTCGCGAATCATAGAAGTTGCGCTCATGAGGCGATTATCAGTATTAAGCGTGACATTGAAGCCAAGTTTCTTCATCACCCCAATCTGATGGGTTGCGTAGGAGGCCGCACCACCTGTTTGAAGGTTAGAGGTAGGAGCCATCTCAAGGCATATCTGGCGATCTAGGATTTCTTGAGCAAGAGAACCCAAGCGAGCCTGACCATTTGAGAAGTCAATATCATCGATGAGGCGAATGCCGTGTCCAATACGCTCAGCACTGCATTCACGGACAGCCAGGGATATGGATTCGACTCCGAATGCCTCTCCTGCGTGGATTGTGTAGTGGGCACCATTAGATTGAAGGTAATTAAAAGCTTTTATGTGATCAGTTGGTGGAAATCCTGCCTCGGGTCCAGCAATATCAAAACCAACTACTCCGCGCCCCTTATATTTAACAACCTTTGAAGCCACCTCTTCACTCGCATGATTTTGCCGGAGCGCACAGAGAATATGTTCGACGCGAATCCTTTTTCCTGAGTGCGCAATTTCAGAGGTGCCTTGAGAAAATCCTTCAACTGTTGCTTCAATAACTTGATCCATAGTGAGCCCTTTACGGGTAAAGAGCTCTGGTGCACCACGGACTTCCGCATATAGCACTCCATCTGCTGCAAGATCAAGGACGCACTCACGTGCAACTCGAATAATCTCTTCTTGAGTCTGCATCACAGAGATTGTGTGTTCAAAGGTCTCAAGATAAAGCTCAAGAGTTCCAGAGCTACATGCCTCTACAAACCAATGCCCTAGTTCGACTGCGTCATAGCTTGGCAATTTTGTGTACCCACTGGCAAGCGCATGCTCAATCATTGTCTGAGGACGTAGACCTCCATCAAGGTGATCATGCAGCAGAACCTTTGGTGCACGAGCAATATGGTCTTCAGAAATTTGCAGAGCCATTTATTGCAAATTCTCCGGGCCAAAAGCCCAAGGAAGCATTGCGCTCATTTTCTCTGGGCCATCAGGCGTCATTAAAAGAGCATCGCTTCCGCCATGCTCGAAAATCAATTGGCGGCAACGTCCACATGGAGCGAGGAAATTGCCATCGGCATCTACGCAGACAATGGCAACTAGCCGACCACCGCCAGACATAGTTAGCGCACTAACGAGAGAACATTCAGCGCAAAGGCCAATGCCGTAACTGGCATTCTCTACATTGGCGCCACTGATTAATCGTCCATCGTCAACCAGTGCGGCGACACCTACTGGGAATTTGGAGTAAGGGGCATATGCCTTCAGCATGGCCGCTTTTGCAAGGGTGTGGATTGAATCCCAATCAATATTTGCGCTCATCACAAGAGTCTACGAGATGCGGCTGGCTTTGGGAATTGGTCACTTAGCCTTGCTTTTGTTACGATACGCCAGCACTACGGTCGGAAAAGAAATTTTCCTCTTGTAACTCAATTGGCGGGTTGCCCGAGCGGCCAATGGGAGGGGACTGTAAATCCCCCGGCTCTGCCTTCGAAGGTTCAAATCCTTCACCCGCCACCAGTTAAAGGCTAGTTCTCATTTAATGCAGGTTGGTGGGAGATTTTAAATTCCCTCTCTACCCCTGTACTTTAAATTTGATTTCTCGAGTAGCACAGTCATAGCTGTGACCACCTTAGAGCTTCGATGTGTTGAGATCCAACGGTAACCCCAATGTCCAACCGGGCCAGAGGTTGTAATCAGTGTGGATAAACCACGATTGCCACGGCACTTTAATAAGTAGGAGATTGCGGTGGCTCCTGAGTAAGTGTGTGCATCTGCAATTACCTGCACTGATTTAGAACATTGGTCATGAGTTAGGCCAAACTCTCCAAGATTTGTCTGCTGAAAAGGCTTGGCCACCACGCTCAATTTCTGTTCTACCCACTCAACGCTTGACTGACAAAAATGGCATTGCCCATCATAAATAATGACAATTTGATTTTCAGGTGACATTTCTTCTTTACAAATCAATTCATCGCTTGAGAGGTCCAAGCAGGAAACCACTAAGTCGCTGTGTAGGTTTGCTTTGGCCTCTGTGTTGAGCCAAAAAGTAACTTGTTCCATCGACTCCACAGAGTGAAAGAATCGCACTAGGGCCACCAGGATGAGAACCAATCCAGGAAGTTAAGTCATACACATAACCACTAATTGCGCTCCAGCAACTTGAGCTGCTGTTATTAGCCGCAACTTGTGCAAGTGTAAATTCTGTAGGTGTAGGTGTAGGTGTAGGTGTAGGTGTAGGTGTAGGTGTAGGTGTAGGCCTTTCGCCCCTTAGTACTTCGCCTTGGATTTCCAGTTCGCCTATAGCAACTGTGACAGCAGATTTTCCTCGCGAAGTAAGGAGGAAGCTATACGTTCCAGCCTCTGCCGGTTGCTTATACCTGCCTAAATAAAGGTAATCGGTCTTGCCATATGGCTCGAAGAATTTGGTGCGCTCATTAAGTTTCATTGTAAATTTTTTCCCGGCTGGAGAAGTAATAACAAGCTTCGGCAATTTTGAATTCTTAAGAGTATTTTCTGGTTTTTTATCCAGAATCAAATATTGAATTGCTAATTGATCCCCAGACTTTAGATTTACTCGAAAACCGCGCTTTTCACCTGTCTTTTTAAAAGATGCACGAATCGCAAAAGAGATAGTGCCATCAACTAATAAAGGGCCATTAGCTGCAGATGTATCACTGACCAAGAGTGGAACAGGTTGGTGTGCAGCTGCCTGCAGTGGAGTCAGTAGGACAGCTGCAATCACAAGGATGAGGAGCTTTTTCATACATTAAAATTACAACAAGTGCTTTCGAAGTTCATCTCAGAAATATATTGACTGTTCGAAACTACCCAGGAGTACCTGGCTTACGAGCCGTACGGGCTAAAAACAAGCTAAAGACGAGCGCTAACACGATTCCAGTATTGACTCCCGCAAGATTTATAGCTGTCTCGGGGATTTAAGCAGATTGAGCGCCTTACTGCGGTATCTTTTCCTCACTATGGCCGAGTTAAATGAAGAAGAGCTTAAGGACCGCCTCGACCCGCTTTCTTATTCAGTTCTACGTGAAGGTGCAACAGAACGGCCATTTACTGGCGAATATACAGATACCGATAAAGTTGGAAGTTATTGTTGCAAAGCGTGCGGCAATGAACTCTTCAAATCAGAGACCAAATTTCATTCAGGGTGCGGATGGCCATCTTTCTATGCACCGACTGCGGCAGATTCTGTGACGTTGATTGAAGATCGATCACTTGCCCCTCGAGTCCGTACTGAGGTGCGATGCGCACAATGCGATTCACACCTAGGACATGTCTTCTCAGGCGAAGGCTACGACGTCCCCACGGATGAGCGATGGTGTATCAACTCCGTGGCCCTTTTCCTGGTAGAGATAGCACTTTAAAGAGTATTTGCGCTCAATCTTTACTAAATTGTTACATAATTAAACCAGTTCTTCCTTTGAACAAGGCCTAGATTGTACCCGTCACAGAGCTGTGGCCTCGAAAATCTAGACTAGTTGAAATTTCAACCTTAGAGAATAGGACAAAAATGTCAGAAGAAAAGAGTGTATTTTCTCGTCGTACAGTATTAAAAGGTGCAGCAATTGGTGGAGTCGGCTTAGCGGCGGGCACCACACTCCTTTCTGGCTGCGGTTCAGATAAAGTTTCTGGTTCAATTAACTGGACTACTCGTGGCGGTGGCGATAGCGGAGACGCAATTGCAAAATCTGTCAACGATGCTTTCACAGCAAAGTACGGAAATGATGTTATCGCTCAGCAAGTTAACTCAGATGATTTCCAGAATAACTTCGTACAAATCTTGCAGGGTACACCTGATGATGCATTCGGCTGGATGGCTGGATGGCGCACAAATGCGCGTGCAGATTTGGGACTCCTTGCAGATGTTTCAGATCAGATTAAGAACCTAGGTGATTCACTTTCATCTGCTGCTGTTCAGGGCGCAACCAACCCAGGAGATGGCAAGAAATACATCATCCCAACTACTTACTACCCATGGGGCTTGCACTACCGCAAATCAATGGTCAAGGACATTGGAATGAATCCAGAGAGCATCAACACTTGGGATGATTTCATCAAGATGATGACTCTTACAAAGAAGAAGGGTCTTGTTGCATACGCAATGGGCGACAAGCAGGGCTGGGAAGCGATGGGAACATTCGACATCCTGAACGCTCGTATCAATGGATACCAATACCACATCGATTTGCTTACCGGCAAAGAGAAGTGGACAGATCCAAAGACTCAAGAAGTATTTAAGTACTTCGCAGAGCTTGTTCCTTTCATGAATACAAACTTCATGGATATCGATTGGGACGGCTGCCGCGATCTCTTGCTTCAGAAGAAGGCCGGAGCAATGATGATGGGTTCTTGGTTCGCCAACGACTTCAAGGCGCAATCACAGGCTGATTACGATGATCTATGGGTAGTTCCATTCCCAGAAATCAATCCAGAGCACGGAATCGACACTATTGATGCTCCACTAGATGGTGTTTCAGTTGCTGCTAACGGCAAGAATATCGAAGGTGGAAAGCTTCTTGCAGAGTTCTGGGGATCAAAGGAAGGTATTGAGGCAGCCATTGCTGGTGGAGACACGAGCATCTATGTTTCAAATGACTTTGATACATCTGGATACGATGCATTTAATAACCAGAAGTTGGCAGTCCTTGCAGCTGCAAAGAACATTATGTTCTTTGCAGATCGCGATTGCCGTGGAGACTTTGCGGGACCAATTCTTGGACCAGCTCTTCAAAACTTCATGATTAATCCAAAGAATGTTAATAAGATCCTTGAAGATACACAAGCACAGTGGGATGCGCTTCCTCCACTTTAATCAATCAAACAAATCATTTGTTTATTAATTAAAGAGACAGTAAGTTAGTGTTATGAAAACGACGGCTACGATTAAAAAAAATCGTAGCCGTCGTTCTCTTTCGGGAACAGATCGCTTTACGCTCTCCGCATTTATAGGAATTCCTTCATTTCTTCAAATAATTCTTCTATGGGTACCGGCCCTCGTCACAATCATCCTCTCTTTTACCTATTGGAATGGCGTGCGTATTTCCGATATAAAGTGGGCTGGCTTTCAGAACTATAAGAATATCTTTTTAAATAACCCAATTTTCTATCAAGCGCTAAAGAACAATGGAATCTGGTTGGCATGGTTTTTACTCATAGCCACACCCCTTGGCGTCTTATTGGCCTATCAAATTGATCGCCAGATTAAGGGTCATAAAATTTATGAATCTATATACTACTTACCTGTAGTTCTCTCATTGGCAGTTATCGGAATCATCTGGAACTTCATGTTCCAACCTGGTGGATTTGTTCAAGGCTTAATGGGTAGAGATATCGGTAATGCTGTCTCTATTTGGGGTAACCCCAAAATCAATACCTGGATCATTATGGCCGTAGCTTCGTGGCGACATATTGGCTACATCATGCTTCTCTACTTATCAGGTCTTAAATCTGTAGATCCAGCGCTGCGTGAAGCTGCGGCAATCGATGGCGCCACAGAATGGCAGATTTTCCGAAAGATTATTTTGCCAACGATGAAACCTGTAAACATTATTATCCTTGTAATCACACTGATTGAATCTCTTCGTGCGTTCGATCTCGTTTACATTATTTATGGAAGCCCAACAGTCTTCCCATTACTTAATCTTTTGGTCTTTCAGAACTTTGCAGGTCAAGGAATTTCGATGAAAGGCGCTGCATATGCGGTAATTCTTCTTCTGCTCTGCATCATTCCAATTATCACCTACCTGCGGGTTGTATTTAAAGAGGACCTCAAATGAGCCTTGGCCTAGTTCAGGATGCACAGTACAAGAATCGGCAGAAGCGTAAAGACGCCTTTATCTCAGCCTTTATTGGAATCTTTGCCTTTGTCTGGATTTTTCCAATTTTATGGACAGTCTGGACTTCGCTTCGCCCTTATAACGACATCATTCAAAACGGTATCTTCTCTTGGCCACGGCACCTCAACTTTGATAATTACATAAACGCGATCAAGCAGATGCGTATCGGGGTCTATCTCACCAACTCACTGATTGTCACAATCCCTTCAGTTATCTTGACTCTATTCTTCGGATCTCTCATTGCATTTGTAGTAACTCGTTACCGATTTAAATTTAATTTGTGGCTACTTCTTATTTTCACTGCCGGAAATATGCTTCCAATAGTTTTGACATATATCCCAGTATTTTGGCTATTCCTTTGGATCGGCGATCTCTTTGGAAACCGTAATCTTCTCTATAACAATTACGCAGGTTTGATCTTGGTGCACGTGGGGTTCCAGGTTGGTTTTGCTACCTTTGTGCTCTCTTCTTATATGAAGACAATTCCAAAGGAAATTTCAGAGTCGGCTACAGTCGATGGAGCTAACGTTTTCCGGCACTACTGGAACGTGATTTTGCCGCTTCTGCGCCCCGCACTTGCCGCTCTGGGTGTGTTAATGAGTACATGGATCTATAACGAGTTCTTCTGGGCTTTGGTGCTTATGTCAGATGATTCAAAACGTCCAATTACTTCTGCCCTTCGCAGATTACAGGGCCAATATGTGACAGACTTTAATCTTTTGGCAGCGGGTGCAATTATCGCTGCCTCACCTACAGTAATTCTCTTCTTCTTACTGCGTAAGCAATTTATCTCTGGTTTAACTCTGGGATCTACAAAGGGTTAATCACAAAGCTGCATAATCAATTTTGATGCAGCGATCCATTACGACCGATAAACCCGCAGCGCTTCCTCGTTCTGCAACTTCTGGAACAGAGATGCCAAGTTGCAACCAAATAGATTGAGCACCGATTGCAATTGCTTCATCTAGCACAGCAGGACAATCTGTCGCTTTACGAAAGACATCAACTATATCTATCTTGGCCGGTATATCAGCTAGCGATTTATATACAGGCAAACCCAAAACAGAATCTAAAAGAGGATTTACGAAGAAGAGCGTGAAATGCGAGTTCTCAAGGAGATATTGAGCAACGCCATAACTGGGGCGGTCAGGCTTATCTGAGATCCCCACAATGGCCACATTCTGTGAACTTCTTAATAGTTCGGGAAGTTGATCGCGTTTTAAGTGCATTCAACTATCCTAACTTGCAATTAAAGACTTAAACTTATATTCAATCATGAGACGCATAATTAAACTTTTTGTCGATAGAAAGTATTGGGTCCGCCAGGTTATTGTCGCGGGGCTTTCAGGAGGAGTTGCTTGGGTCTTAGGTGCTCAAATTGTCGAAGGCGGGGGAGTAGTCGCAGCAATTGTCTCAACCCTCAGTATTCGAATTTCGATGCACAAATCTCTCCGCGAAGGCTTTGGCCAGATTATTGGCACAGCTATTGGGGCAGGGACTGCCCTATTAACCGTTGCAATATTTGATTTTGGTTTCTTAGCAATTGCTACAACTATCATTTTCTGCGCAGTCGTAGCAAGAGCGCTACATCTTGGCGAAGTAGCCTCGGTAAATGTTCCCGTAACCGCTCTGATTGTTCTTGGAGCAGGTATATCCCAAAGCACAGCTACACATCGCTTAGCCTCAACGCTTGTTGGCGCATCGGTAGCTATAGTTTTCTCTTATTTTTCTCATCCAAGTACTCCATTTGTTCGTGCACGCATTCAGATTCGAAGTGTCTCCGAAAAGGCAGCAGCGTTATTGGCGGAGATGTCCGAAGGTGTTGCCGCAAGATATACCCAGAAGGATGCTGGACAGTGGTTGGCGAAAGCTAGGATATTAATTGAAGATGTTCCTTCTATCCGTGCTCAATCTGTTGAGGCCCGTAGCCACTCACGGTGGTTTTCATATTCAGAAAAGGCATCTGCTGAGAAGATCTATTTTGAAGGAATTGCGGTTGAGCACACCCTGATTCAGGTTCGAACAATTGCCCGCATCCTCTTTGACTCAATTGTTGATGGGGGAATAGCAGATTCCACCAAGAAAGAGATTGCAGTAGCACTCTCCGCAGCAAGCTATGCAATTTCAGCTCATATTGATTTACCAGATGACATCAGTGACTTTGACTCAACACCCACTGATGATGCACGTCAGGCGGGGCTGAATTTGGCACATACTTTGATCAAAGAAGGCAATGGTGTCGACATTGAACAGATCGTTCGCGGCCTTTCAATCGTTGCCCAAATCGGGATCATTGCTGACTCACTCGACCTCAATTCACCGGCCCTCAAAGAAGTCATCACGCCGGATGAACCTGCTCGGGCTAAAGTGCTGGAAGTTTCACCTCTAGAACAGTCAGCTAATCTTCGGCGCCGACTTGGCAAAGGGTTGAAAAAGCCTCACTAACCCAACCACACGCCAAATACCGGTATTGACCTATACCCTAGGGGGTATGTTATATTCAGGGCACTACGGAGTTAAAAGGAGTACCAAATGTGTTCACGAATTGAATGTAATCTTTGCAAGAAGTACACATGGTCTGGCTGTGGCGAACATGTAGATCAGGCGCTAGCCGGCCTCAACCAAGATCAAATTTGTCAGTGTGGTTAAAGATGGCTACAAAAAATATTTCACATGTTCTGGGCGATGAAGATCAGATTGCTGCTATCTCCAAGCGTATAAAGCGTGCTCAAGGACAACTTGGCGCCGTTGCCAGAATGCTTGAAGAAGGTCGCAACTGCGATGAAATCGTGACTCAGATGTCAGCCGTTGCCAAAGCGGTAAATACAGCAGCGTTCACTCTCATTTCTGCAAGCCTTAAGGAATGTCTGGTCGATGGGAAATCAAATACAGATGAAGTAACTGCTCAGCTACAAAAACTATTTTTAAGTCTGGCATAGGAGAAAAATGAAAAGACTATTTGCCGTAAGTGCAGTATTAGCCCTATTTCTTACAGGATGTGGGTCTTCTACAGCAACAAAAATGGGCCCTTCAGAATTTCAAATGAAAGCCTCTGAAGCTGGAATCGTGCTGCTGGATGTTCGCACATCGAGCGAGTTCAATGTTGGACACATTGCCAACGCAATCAATATCGATGTTGAGGGTATGACATTTGGTGGAGACGTTACTAAGTTGGATAAAACTGCAACATACGCGGTCTATTGCCAAAGTGACCGTCGATCGGGAATTGCGGTTGGAAAGATGAAAGAAGCTGGATTTACCAATCTTTTCGAGCTTGATGGTGGCATCCTGGCATGGCAATCTGCTGGGTATCCAACCGTTGCCAATTGATTTAGATTAAAACTAAGGAGAAGAAAAATGTGTCACAAGACGAAATGCCGTAAGTGTGAAAAACCAACATGGGCAGGATGTGGAAATCACATCGAAACCGCTCTGAAGGGCGTGAGCAAATCTGATCGTTGCCAAGGCCACCAGAGCGATCCCAAGGAACCTGGGCTCTTCTCTAGAATCTTCGGTAAGAAGTAAATGGCTCTTTATCAATATCAAGAGCGAAGAGTTTTGAGTAGATTCAATTAACGCAACTGTAAGCAAAAATCCTCAGGTTATTCGATTTTCTCAGGTGGGATAAGGTTTAGACATGAAAGCTATTCAAATAACTGCCTTCGGTGGCCCAGAAGTGATGAATTATGTAGATTTGCCAGAGCCTGTTGCTGGTGGCGATGAAGTAGTCCTAGATATAACTGCAGTCGGCATCAATTACGCAGATACTCATCAGACTGAGAATAGTTATTTATCCCCGCAAACTCTTCCGATGATTCCAGGTATCGAGGCAGTTGGAACACATGGTGGCAAACGTTATTTAGCGAGTGTTTCTTCAGGCGGATATGCGCAGAAAGCTGTTGCACATAAATCTGCTCTTTTTCCAATTCCAGATTCAGTCTCAGACCAACAAGCGCTCTGCATGTTGGTACAGGGAGCAACGGCCTGGCACCTTCTTAAAACGATGGGCAATCTTCGCCACGGTCAATCGGTTGTTGTTCATGCAGCGGCAGGCGGTGTCGGAACAATTGCAATTCAACTAGCAAAAATGTGGGGTGCAAAAGTCATTGCGGTAACTTCATCTGATTCAAAAGCGCAACTTGCAAAGTCTCTGGGTGCTGATCTGCTGGTAGATGCAAATTCAGGGGATTTAACGAAAGATCTTCGCGATGCTAACGGTGGTAAAGGCGTGGATTTAGTTCTTGAAATGGTTGGAGGTCACACCTTTGACCACAGCCTTGAATCACTCGGTGCATTCGGCAAAATAATTACTTTCGGAATGGCATCTCGAACTGCGCCAACTCCTATTCACCCAGGTTCACTGATGCATGGCTCAAAAACTGTTTCGGGCTTCTGGCTAGCCAATTGCTTTGGAAGCAAAGAGATGTTGGCCGATGTTATTGCAGAACTTTTTCAATTAGTTACTGATGGAAAACTCAAGCCAGTTATCGGCGCAACTTTTCCATTGAGCCAAGCAGCTGATGCGCATCGCTCAATGCTTGCTCGTGAATCAACCGGCAAAATTGCCCTTGATCCTGTGCGGTAATTTGATCTAATTTTTCACTTTAGCCCTTAAGCCCTAGACTCCTCTCTCTACCACTGCCCCCCTAGCTCAGTCGGTAGAGCGTTTCCATGGTAAGGAAAAGGTCACCAGTTCGATTCTGGTGGGGGGCTCGCAGGTAAAAATTAAATAGACAATTAAATAATTACTACAAAAGTTTGTTCCATCCCTTGGCGGGGTAGCTCAGCTTGGTAGAGCAAGCGGCTCATAATCGCTGTGTCGTGGGTTCAAATCCCGCCTCCGCTACTACAAACGCGTACGAAGGTATGCGTGGATTTCACCTATAAAGGCGCTTCAGGTAATCTAAGCGGCTCAACCACGAAGGAGTAAGACCATGGCAAGTAAGAGCTCGGACGTACGTCCAAAAATCACCATGGCATGCGTGGATTGCAAAGAGCGTAACTACATCACTAAGAAGAACCGCCGCAACGATCCAGACCGCATGGAACTCAAGAAGTTCTGTCCACGTTGCAAGTCATCAACTCTTCACCGCGAAACCCGCTAATGCTGAGTCCCGATTCTGTCGGGCGTACCTTTCCAGGTACAGATCCAATTATCGTTTCTCAAGCTGACATAGATGCCTTCTGCGCCGTCATTGGTGATACAGATACAACCATTGCGCCACCAACATTTACCATTCGGGCAACTCTTGCTCAATTTGAAGAGATATTAACTCGACCAGAAGTAGGACTCGATTGGTCACGTTTAGTACATGGAGATCAAAAATTTGAAATATTTACGCCAGTAAAAGCAGGAGATGAATTTTTTTGCACAGCGACAATCGAGTCTTACCGTGTGGCTGCTGGAAATGAGATTGTTTCTGTTCGCTCGGATCTTCATAAAGGTTCAGAGCTTGCGGTCTCAGCCTGGTCGACGCTGGTCGTGCGAGCATGATTGAGGCAGGCGCAGTTCTTGGCGAGCAAGTTTTCTACCTAGATAGAGCTTTATTAAAGCAATATGCCGATGCATCAGGTGATCAAAACCCAATCCACCAAAATGAAGAGTTTGCGATCTCAGTAGGACTTCCAAATGTCATTGCACACGGAATGCTCACTATGGCTCTCGTTGGAAAGTATGTCTCAGATTTTGCAGGGGGTTCTGCGCAGGTGCGCGAATTCAGCGCCAGATTTATTAAGCCAGTAATTGTTCCTGCGGGCCAAAGAGTTGATCTCACAGTAACTGCCACAGTCTCTGAAGTCCTGGACGATAGAATTGCCCTGTCACTGACTGCCACATCAGGCGGAATTAAGGTACTAGGAATGGCAAAGGCGGTAGTACGAAGGTGAGTGCACCAGATTCAGTGCATGAACTTGCACTCGCAAGACAAGCTGCCCGAGCGGATAAGAACTTCGCTCTTTCAGATCAACTTAGAGATGAGATTGCAGCCCTTGGTTTTGAAGTTGTTGATTTTGCTACAGGGTATGAACTACGCGCAAAGAAGCGCTTTCCTACTTATGAATCCACCCGTGATATTCGGCCAATAAATTCTGGGAAGTATGAGATAACAGTTGCAATGATTGTCGAAGGCTTTCAAGATGATGCTGTTGCAACCATCAAGACGATTAAAGAGCACAGCCAATGTGCAATTGCAGTATTAGTTATTGGCGAACCTGGTCCACTTCTAAACGAACTTGATTCTCGAACATCGCTAGTTCAACTGACTGAAAACTTTGGTTGGGGTGAAAACGCTAATGCGTTACTTCGCAACGTAACCAGCGATTACATCGTGATTATGGATCCTTCAACTCGCTTTACAGGAGATGCCATTGCACCAGTTTTAGCCAAACTTCAAGCGCGTGAATTTGTCGCGGTGGGCTGGCGCGGTGGACTCATCAATCTCGAAGATGAATGGCGTAGCGTGGACGATAAAGGGGTGGGTGAAGTTGATGTCCTATTTAGCTACTTCTTCGCCATGCACAGAGAAGATGCCCTAGCTACACGAGGTTTTAGTAACCGCGCCCTTTACTATCGCAATGCGGATATTGAGTTCTCGCTTATCTTGCGTCATTCCAATGGTCGCTTACTACAGATGGAATTACCTCTCGAACAAGGTCGCCACCACGGTTATTACGATACGGATTCTGAATATCGTGAAGCCCAATCCAAGAAGAATTACGACCGCATCCTTGAACGATTTAGAGGCAAGACTGCAATATTAAGCCCACGCAGGTAGCCTTAGAACATGACCAATCTTCGCGACTACACATCACTTCGCGTAGGTGGCCCTGCCGAAAAATTTATTGAAGTTGGTACCGAATCCGAGATTATTGCAGCGATTGAAGCAGCTGGAGATTCTTCAATTCTCATTATTGGGGTCGGGACAAATATTCTTGTGGCAGATAGTGGATTTGATGGCACAGTAATTCGAATCAATAGCCATTCAATCAAATCTGAGGTTGATGCCTGCAGCGGTGCAACGCTAACTATTGGTGCTGGGGAGAATTGGGATGAATTTGTAGCAACTAGCCTAGAGCGCGGATTTGCTGGCCTTGAAACTCTCAGTGGAATCCCGGGCACAGTAGGTGCGGCACCTATTCAGAACATTGGCGCATATGGCCATGAAGTTGCAGAATTTATTACTCGCGTTCGCACTTATGACCGCCAAGCTAAAGCAATCAAAACATTTACACATTCAGAATGTGAATTTGAATACCGCAATTCTCGTTTCAAGGCTCATCCTGGTCGCTATGTTGTCTTAGATGTTCAATTCAATCTTCGGTTAGGTGAAATGACTACTGAAATTACATACGCAGAACTTGCAAATAAGTTAGGTATTGTCGTCGGTGAGAAAGCGCCAATAGCAGCTACACGTCAAGCAGTACTTGAATTACGCGCCGCAAAGGGAATGCTACTTAATCCAAGTGATCGTGATTCATGGTCTGCAGGATCCTTCTTCACTAACCCCATCGTTTCGAAAGAGATTGCAGCCAAACTGCCCGAAGGGGCACCACAGTGGCCAACTGCAGATGGACGCGTGAAAACGAGCGCTGCTTGGTTGATAGAACACTCGGGTGTGCATAAAGGCGACACTCATGGGGGAGCGCGAGTCTCAACAAAGCATGTACTTGCTTTGACCAATGCAGGAAATGCAACAGCTGTGGATATAGCAGAGCTTGCAAAGAGCTCTCAGGAGAGCGTTTACGAGAAGTTTGGAATTACTCTAGAAGCCGAAGTAAATCTTGTAGGACTTACTCTGTAAGTAGCTTCTTTATCCGCCCGATTCCTTCAACAATATCTTCATCGCTAGTTGCGTATGAGAAGCGCAAATAGCCGGATGGCCCAAAGGCCTCGCCAGGTACTGCTGCTACCTCAACTTCATCCAAGATGATTGTTGCAAGCTCTGCGGATGTATTGGCAACCTTGCCTCTAACGGTTTTGCCAAGTGCGCCTTTTACCGATGGGTATACATAGAAGGCACCTTGTGGTGTCGGGCATTCAAAACCAGGAATCTCATTAAGAAGTCCAACAATTAATGAACGTCGACGATTAAAAGCTTCACCCATCTGATGAACCGCATCTAGATTTCCCGTAAGGGCTGCAATTGCTGCACGTTGGGAAACATTGGAGACATTTGAAGTCATATGTGATTGCAAATTAGTTGCCGCCTTGATGACATCCTTTGGTCCGATCATCCAGCCGACGCGCCAACCTGTCATTGCGTAGGTCTTTGCTACACCGTTAACAATGATGCAGGTATCTGCAAGGGCTGGAACCAAGACTGGAAGTGAAGGGGCTGTTGCGCCGTCATAGAGCAGGTGCTCGTAAATCTCATCTGAGATAACCCAAATATTATTTTTAACAGCCCACTCGCCAATAGCCTTGGCTTGTGCGGATGTATAAACCGAGCCAGTTGGGTTTGAAGGGGAACAAAATAGAAGCGCCTTAGTCTTTGTAGTACGCGCTGCTTCTAGCTGCTCAACGGTTACAAGATAGTTCTGAGTTTCATCCGCAAATACTTCAACAGTTTTTCCACCGGCGAGCTTGATTGCTTCAGGATAGGTTGTCCAAAATGGTGAAGGAAGAATTACCTCATCGCCAGGATCGATAATTGATGCAAATGCTTGGTAGACAGATTGCTTGCCTCCATTAGTGACCAGAACTTGATCAATAGCAATGTCGTAATTTGAATCGCGCTTTGTCTTTGCAACGATTGCTTCGCGCAGTTCTGGTAGTCCTGGCGTTGGTGTGTAGCGATGATTTGCAACGACCTTGCAAGCTGTAGCTGCAGCATCGACGATGTAATCAGGTGTTGGAAAATCTGGTTCTCCGGCACCAAAGCCAATGACGGGCCGGCCGGCTGCTTTCAGCGCCTTCGCCTTGCCATCTACTGCCAAGGTGGCTGATTCTGCGATTGCTGCGATTCGTGCGGAGATTCTGCTCATAGATGAAGTCTGCACTATGTGAGGCGTTGCTGGTGCGCTCAAAATCGATGGTCTTGAGCGCTCAGTTTTACTCATTGCACCCCCTGCCCTTAGACTGCGACGCTCACGATCAGATTTTGGTTCGCCTTGGCGCGCCAGAAAATTTTCGCGAAGGGCAGTAGCTCAATTGGCTAGAGTTGCCGTCTCCAAAGCGGCCGGTTGGGGGTTCGAGTCCCTCCTGCCCTGCAAGACGCACCACAAGTTGAACCACGATAGAACCACGATAGAACCACGATAGAAAAGGAAACAACAATGACTGATGCAGTTGAAGGTACCGAGGAGAAGCTCGGGATTTTTGCGCGCGTTGGACTTTTCTACCGCCAGGTAATCAACGAGCTTAAGAAGGTTGTTTGGCCAACAAGAAATATGTTGACCACCTACACAGCTGTAGTGCTCGTGTTCGTAGCCTTCATCATCGCAGTGGTATCCGTCATCGACCTAGTACTTACCAAGGTTGTCTTCTGGGTATTCGGATAAGGATCACATAGCCATGACTGAGGAAATAAAAGCAGATGCATTCGAAGCAGCTCTTGCTGCAAGCGCCGAAGAAATCGCGACACCGGTAGAAGAAGTCGTTCAGACTCCTACTGCTGAAGTATTAGTTGATGAACTAGCGCTCGCAAGTGATGAAGATGGCGATATCGAATCAGATGAGAATGATCCCAATGCAGAATTCCGTCGCACTCTTCGTGCAGCTATTGGTGATTGGTATGTAATCCACTCATACGCCGGATACGAGAAGAAGGTAAAGGGCAACCTTGCCAACAGAATTACTTCGCTCAACATGGAGGATTACATCTTCCAGATCGAAGTTCCCGAAGAAGAAGTTATTGAAGTTAAGAACGGTGTGCGCAAGATGGTCAAGCGCAACATCTACCCAGGCTATGTCTTGGTCCGCATGGATCTCACAGATGAGTCATGGTCGGTAGTTCGTAATACTCCAGGAGTAACTGGCTTCGTTGGAAACGCACATAATCCAAGCCCGCTCAGCATGGATGAAGTTGAAAAGATTCTTGCGCCACGCCCAGTTAAGAAGGCTGACAAAGCTGATATTAAATTTATTGATTTCGAAGTCGGCGAATCAGTCACCGTTATGGATGGCCCATTTGCAACGCTTCCAGCATCAATTTCAGAGATCATGCCAGAGCAGGCAAAGCTCAAGGTATTGGTATCGATCTTTGGTCGCGAAACACCTGTAGAACTTTCATTCAATCAAGTACAAAAGCTCTAAAGAAGTTTTTGAAGAAACACTAAGGAAAAGAGAAGAGAAATGGCACCAAAGAAGAAGGTAACCGGATTCATCAAGTTGCAGATTCAGGCTGGCGCAGCAACACCTGCTCCACCAGTAGGTCCTGCGCTCGGTCAGCATGGTGTCAATATCATGGAGTTCGTCAAGGCATACAACGCTGCGACCGAATCTCAAAAGGGCCAGATCATCCCTGTAGAAATTACTGTCTACGAGGATCGCTCATTCGACTTCATTACAAAGACACCTCCAGCATCACGCCTCATACTTAAGGCAGCTGGCGTTGAAAAGGGTTCTGCTATTCCTCACAAGACTAAGGTTGCAAATATCACGATGGCTCAGGTCAAGGAGATTGCTACGGCAAAGATGGCTGACCTCAATGCAAATGACATCGAAGCAGCTGCAAAGATCATCGCAGGAACAGCTCGTTCAATGGGAATCACTGTCTCTGCTTAATTAAATAAATTTCCAGTGACCACGGTGGTCACTGGATGTGGGAGAACCGCGCTGGTTCGCTAACCACAACCGCTCACTTGTAGAAATACAAGAAAGAAGGAAGATATGAAGCGCTCAAAGAAGTACAACGAAGTAGCAGCCAAGGTCATCAAAGACCACCTCTACACGCCTCTTCAGGCAGTAACACTTGCTAAAGAGACAACAACAACTAAGTACGACTCAACAATTGATGTCGCACTTGTTCTCGGCGTTGACCCAAAGAAAGCTGATCAAGCGATCCGCTCAACAGTTAACTTGCCACACGGAACAGGTAAGACTGCTCGCGTTTTGGTATTCGCAAACGGTGAGCGCGCTGAAGAGGCTCGTGCAGCTGGCGCAGATATCGTCGGTGGAGATGAATTAATCGATGAAGTTTCAAAGGGCCGTTTGGACTTTGATGCAGTTGTCGCAACTCCAGATTTGATGGCCAAGGTTGGTCGTCTCGGTAAGGTTCTTGGAACACGTGGCCTTATGCCAAACCCAAAGACCGGAACAGTGACAACAGATGTCACTAAGGCGGTCAATGACATCAAAGGCGGAAAGATTGAATTCCGCGTTGATAAGAATTCAAACCTTCACTTCATCATCGGCAAAGCATCTTTTACTGCAGAACAACTCGCAGATAACTATGCAGCTGCAGTTGAAGAAGTTCTTCGTGTGAAGCCAAACTCTTCAAAGGGTCGCTACATCTCTAAGGCTGTTGTCTCATCTTCGATGGGACCTGGTATCGCAGTAGATCCCAACCTCACACGTGAGCCTGCATCGAACTAGTTTTTAGAAAAAGGCCCCTCTCTCTTGAGAGGGGCCTTTTCATTTCATCAACTGATAGAGAAAATGCCTAAACTGATGACATGGCAAGCGTTGTTATAGATACCGCACCACTGGTCCTAGTGGTTGGCGTTGTTTTACTGGGTGCTGCCATCATGGGGTTTGCAGCAAGAAAAGTGGGCCTGCCCGCAGTCGTTGGATATTTACTTACCGGGCTCTTAGTCTCGCCATTTAAGTCAGCTTTTTTAGAGAGCTACGATCAGCTTTCGTTGCTCGCAGATATCGGTGTTGTTCTACTACTCTTTGAAGTAGGTATCGAAATCGATTTACGCAGAATAAGTCGCGAGCAGAAAGCCTTAGTTTGGGGAGTTCCAGCCCAAGTAGCTATTGGATTATTAATTGGCACCCCAGTATTTCTTTTACTGGATATACCACTGCTAGGAGCCCTACTTCTATCTCTTTCAATTGCGATGTCATCTAGCGTAGTAATCGTCAATATAACGAGGAGTCGTCGGAGAAAGACAGATACTCAGACTGAAGAAGCACTACTCGGCTGGGCTGTTATGCAAGATATCACTGGTGTCACTTTAGCTGCAATTATTCTTGCACTATTTGGATCTGGCGATAAGTCCTTACTAGTTGCACTGGGCGGAATTCTTGGTTTTGTAGCAGTTGCTTATTTCGCTGCAAAAGTCATGCCCGTACTATTGAAATTAGTAAGATGGGAAAAGGACTTATTTCTAATTTTTTCCGTATCGATAGGTTTAGCTCTGGCAGCGCTGGGCACAGTTGTCTTTGGAATACCCATGGCACTTGCAGGTTTCGTAGCGGGGCTAGCTATAAACCAAAGTCGAGATACAGATGAGGTTCGAAAGGCAATTCTTCCATTTCGAGATTTATTCGCAGTTCTATTCTTTGTGATTATTGGCAGCCTCATTGAGGCTGATCAATTCTCTTCAGCGCTGCCATTTGCACTTTTGATCATCGCGCTAGTTATATTTGCAAAGAGTCTGCCGGTTGTCGTATTAGCTCGAATTGGAAAACTTAATGCGAACCCATTTCAGCTTGGAGTTGGAGTCGGACAAGTTGGTGAGTTCTCCTTCGTGTTGGGCAGCATCGCGTTCTCACAGGGAGCTATCGATCGAGGACAGTTCATTGGCGTTCTTCTCGCGGTTATAATTTCGATTATTGGCTCAGTCCTACTAGTACGCATACGCCCAACCTCTGAGTCCCCCTCGTAATTGGGGATTTGCAGGAAATGACCTTCACCCTTTAGCATTTGCCCATAACCAAAGACCGCAGGTCTTAAGCTCGGAAGAGCTCAAGATAATTGAGGAATCTCAGCCCGCGTAGGTGTTCACCTTAATCCGTGCGCATTTACGCGTCACGGATTTTTCTTTTCTGTAGTCGCTAACAAAACCGGAAAGGTGAACCGAATGGCTCGCCCAGATAAAGCAGCAGCAGTTGCTGAACTGACAGAAGATTTTAAGTCAGCCACTGCGACATACCTCACCGAATATCGCGGTCTAACCGTGACTTCGATGAAGCAGCTACGTCGCAGCCTTGGTGCAGATACCAAGTACAGCGTCGTAAAGAACACTCTTACAAAGATTGCAGCGAAGAATGCTGGCGTAGATCTCTCAGATGATCTTCTTGCTGGTCCTTCAGCTGTTGCATTCATTAAGGGCGATGCAATCGATGCGGCTCGTAACTTAAAGAACTTCCAGAAGGAAAATCCACTTCTTATTATCAAGGGTGGAATTTACGAAGGAAAGTTTGTTACAACTGCCGAGATCATGAAGCTTGCAGACCTCGAGTCTCGCGAAGTACTTCTTGCAAAGCTTGCTGGTGCTATGAAGGGATCGTTTGCTAAGGCAGCACGCTCCTTCGATGCACTTCGCATCAAGATGGAGGCAGTGTCCGGACCAATAGCAAACAATGCTAAGTCCGAGGTTCCAGCCCAAGATGCTGCTACAGATGTAGTGGTTGAAACCCCAGTTGTAACTGAAGAAGTGGTGTCCGAGCCAGTAGCAGAGAATGCTGTGGCAGAGGTTCCAGCCCAAGATGTGACCGCGGATGTTGCGGTTGAAACACCAACAGAAACTCCAGCGGAATAAGGAAAAGGAAAATATAAAATGGCAAAGCTCTCACAAGCAGATTTAATGTCTCAGTTCAAGGAAATGTCACTTGTTGAACTCTCAGAGTTCGTGAAGGCATTTGAAGAAGAATTCGATGTAACAGCTGCAGCACCAGTCGCAGCTGCAGCAGGCGGCGGCGCAGCAGGCGGCGGCGCAGCTGAAGCACAGGATGAGTTCACAGTTATTCTCGAAAACGCAGGTTCACAGAAGATTGCGGTTATCAAGGAAGTTCGTAACCTCAACTCTGCACTTGGTCTAAAGGAAGCTAAGGATCTAGTTGATGCAACACCAGCAACACTTCTTGAGAAGGTAAACAAGGAGACAGCTGAGAAGGCAAAGGCAGCTCTAGAAGCAGCTGGTGCAAAGGTCACACTTAAGTAACCTTAAAAAGTAGCAATCGGCCCCACGAGAGGGCGACCTAGTCCTTTTAGGATCGCCTTTCCTCGGGGGCCGATCTCTTTTTACGCTCACTTGAGAGGCGAAGACTTCTGGGCGAGTACACAAATATCTAGATTTTGCGGACAAATGGCCCCAATTAGGGGTATAAGCGCTCGGTTTGCCCGCTGGGGGGGTGAGCCGATACTCTTTCCCTTCGCACAATTTTCATTACTCCAATGGCTATGCCATGTGGAGTTGAGTAGCTTGAAGGTCATTGCATATAGCGGCGGCGACCTTCTAGATGTGCGTGTCCACGTAAATGTGAACTTGTCTGAAAGGACATCTCTTGGCCGCGAAAAAAAGTTCTAATGCCCCCCGTCGTATTTCGTTCGCAAAGATTCGTGAACCGCTAGAAGTTCCTAACCTACTCGCGCTGCAAGTTGAAAGCGTTGACTGGTTGTTAGGTAACGATCTATGGCGTTCACGTCTTGCTGAATCAACAAACACAAATCGAGGAGAACTTCCTTCGAAGTCTGGTTTGGAGGAAATCTTTGAAGAGATTTCACCAATCGAAGATTTCCAGGGGACTATGTCGCTATCTTTCCACGACCACCGCTTTGAGCCACCTAAGTATTCAATCGCAGATTGCAAAGAGCGCGACATGACTTATGCGCAGCCACTCTTCGTAACAGCAGAATTTACAAATAACGAAACTGGCGAAATTAAATCTCAGACCGTCTTCATGGGTGATTTCCCTGTAATGACTCCTCGCGGTACTTTCGTCATTAACGGAACAGAGCGTGTGGTTGTTTCACAGATCGTTCGCTCACCTGGTGTTTATTTCGAACGCCAGATTGAAAAGACTTCAGATAAAGATGTATTTACTTCAAAGATTATTCCAAGCCGTGGCGCTTGGCTTGAATTTGAAGTTGATAAGAAGGATCTTGTTGGCGTTCGTATCGACCGCAAGCGCAAGCAATCTGTAACAGTATTTCTTAAGGCACTTGGTTGGACTGACGAACAAATTCGCGAAGAATTTGGTGATTTCCCATCAATGATGGCGACTCTTGATAAAGATTCAGTTAAAAATCAAGATGAGGCTCTTCTCGATATCTATCGCAAGATGCGTCCAGGTGAGCCTCCGACCAAGGAAGCTGCACAGAACCTTATTGAAAACCTTTACTTCAACCCTAAGCGTTATGACTTGGCCAAGGTCGGTCGCTTTAAGGTTAATAAGAAGCTAGGCCTTGATCTAGAGCTCTCTCAGAGCATGCTCTCAATTTCAGATATCGTCGCAACACTTCGCTACCTTGTAGCGCTACATCGTGGCGATCTGACTATGGATTACGGCCGCGAAGTTCGCGTTGAAAAGGACGATATCGATCACTTCGGTAACCGTCGTCTTCGTACAGTCGGAGAACTTATTCAGAACCAGGTTCGTATCGGACTTTCACGTATGGAACGTGTCGTTCGCGAACGCATGACAACACAGGATGTGGAAGCAATTACCCCACAGACTTTGATCAACATCCGTCCAGTTGTTGCATCAATCAAAGAGTTCTTCGGAACTTCTCAGTTGTCTCAGTTCATGGATCAAACAAACCCACTTTCAGGTCTAACTCACAAGCGTCGTCTTTCAGCGCTCGGACCCGGTGGTCTCTCACGTGATCGCGCGGGCTTCGAAGTTCGTGACGTTCACCCATCTCACTACGGGCGTATGTGCCCAATTGAAACTCCTGAAGGACCAAACATTGGTCTTATCGGTTCTCTTGCTACTTATGCTCGCGTTACTGCATTTGGATTTATCGAAACTCCATACCGCAAAGTTGTTAAGGGCAAGGTCACCGATCAGGTTGACTACCTAACAGCTGATGAGGAAGACGAGCACATCATTGCTCAGGCAAATGCGCCATTGACAGCCGATAATCACTTTGCTGAAGCACGCGTACTTGTACGTCGTCGCGGCGGCGAAGTTGAATACATCATTGCTGATGAAGTGGATTACATGGACGTTTCACCACGTCAAATGGTTTCTGTTGCTACTGCGATGATTCCATTCCTCGAGCACGATGATGCGAACCGTGCGCTCATGGGTTCTAACATGATGCGTCAGTCAGTTCCATTGATGCGCGCAGAAGCGCCGCTGATTGGTACTGGAATGGAATTCCGCGCAGCTGTTGATGCCGGTGACGTTGTCACCGCTACAAAGGCTGGCGTTGTTACCGAAGTCGCAGCTGATGAAGTTAAGGTCATGGGCGATGACGGTACTTACCAAACATATTCACTCGCTAAGTTCACTCGCTCAAACCAAGGAACTTCCTATAACCAGAAGGTTATTGTTACTGAGGGTCAGAAGCTTGAAATTGGTGCAGTAATTGCTGATGGTCCATGTACTCAAGAAGGTGAAATGGCGCTTGGCAAGAACTTGCTCGTGGCATTTATGTCATGGGAAGGTCATAACTACGAAGATGCAATTATTCTTTCTCAGCGTCTTGTGCAAGATGACGTTCTTACTTCAATTCACATTGAAGAGTATGAAGTAGATGCTCGCGACACCAAGCTTGGTGCCGAAGAGATCACTCGCGATATCCCTAACGTTTCTGAAGAAGTTCTTGCAGACCTTGACGAGCGTGGAATCATCCGCGTCGGCGCCGATGTTGTGCCAGGCGATATCTTGGTTGGAAAGGTAACTCCTAAGGGAGAAACTGAACTCACACCAGAGGAGCGCTTACTCCGTGCAATTTTTGGTGAGAAGGCTCGCGAAGTTCGCGATACTTCCCTCAAGGTGCCTCACGGTGAATCTGGAAAAGTTATTGGCGTAAAGATCTTCGAATCTGAAGAAGGATTCGAGCTTCCAGCCGGAGTTAACCAATTGGTTCGCGTCTATGTTGCACAGAAGCGCAAGATCCAAGATGGTGACAAGCTCGCTGGTCGCCACGGTAACAAGGGTGTTATTTCCAAGATTCTTCCAGTTGAAGATATGCCATTCCTTGAAGATGGAACTCCTGTTGATGTTGTCTTGAACCCCCTTGGTGTTCCAGGCCGTATGAACGTTGGACAGGTACTTGAAATGCACCTCGGATGGGTTGCAAAAACCGGTTGGGATGTATCTGGAATCTCTGAGGCGTGGACAGACCACCTCAAGGAGATCGGTGCAGAAAAAGGCGAACCAGGAACCAACATCGCGACACCAGTCTTCGATGGCGCTCTTGAAGATGAAATCTCAGGATTGCTCTCTGCAACTCTGCCTAATCGCGATGGAAACCAACTTATTGGTCGCTCAGGAAAAACTCGTCTCTTTGACGGTCGCTCAGGTGAGCCATACCCAACTCCAATTTCAGTTGGATACATGTACATCTTGAAGCTCCACCACTTGGTTGATGACAAGATCCACGCGCGTTCAACTGGTCCATACTCAATGATCACTCAGCAACCACTCGGTGGTAAGGCTCAATTCGGTGGTCAGCGATTTGGTGAGATGGAAGTGTGGGCCCTTGAAGCATATGGCGCTGCATACACACTGCAAGAGTTACTCACAATTAAGTCTGACGATGTCCTCGGACGTGTCAAAGTCTACGAAGCCATTGTGAAGGGCGAAAACATCCCAGAACCAGGTATCCCAGAGTCATTCAAGGTACTTATCAAGGAGATGCAGTCACTCTGCCTTAATGTCGAAGTTCTATCTTCTGAAGGTGTCGCAATCGAAATGCGCGATAACGATGAAGAAATTTTCCGTGCCGCTGAAGAACTCGGAATCAACTTATCAAGAGTTGAGCCAAGTTCTGTAGAAGAAATTTAAGGAGCTAATCAATTATGTTAGATGTCAACTTCTTTGATGAACTACGAATCGGTCTTGCATCGGCTCAAAATATTCGTGATTGGTCTTTTGGCGAAGTAAAAAAGCCAGAGACAATCAACTACCGAACACTCAAGCCAGAGAAGGACGGGCTCTTCGATGAGAAGATCTTCGGACCAACTCGTGACTGGGAATGTTATTGCGGTAAGTACAAGCGCGTTCGATTTAAGGGAATCATCTGCGAGCGATGCGGTGTTGAAGTAACACGCGCAAAGGTTCGTCGCGAACGTATGGGCCACATCGAGCTTGCAGCTCCTGTAACCCACATCTGGTATTTCAAGGGCGTGCCTTCTCGTCTTGGCTATCTACTTGATCTTGCACCTAAGGATCTTGAAAAGGTTATCTACTTTGCGGCCTACATGATCACAGAAGTTGATGCTGAAGCGCGCGAAGAGGATATGCCACAACTTGAGAAGAAGCTTGCTAACGATCGCAGGAAAATTGAGACAAAGCGCGATGTCGATTTAGATACTCGTACCAAGAAGCTCGAAGCAGATATTGCTGAACTCGAAGCAGAGGATGCAAAGTCTGATGTGAAGCGTAAGGTCCGTGAATCTGCAGAGCGTGAGCTCAAGGCAATCCGCGAACGTTCAGAGCGTGAAATCACACGTCTTGAAGATGTGTGGTCACGCTTTAAGAACCTCAAGGTTCAAGATCTTGAAGGAGATGAAAACCTCTACCGCGAAATGCGTGACCGTTACGGCATGTACTTCAAGGGCGATATGGGGGCTGCTGCAATTAAGAGACGTCTTGAGACTTTCGATCTTAAGACTGAGTACGCAATGCTCACGGATCTTTCTGAAAACGGAAAAGGCGCAAAGAAGACTCGTGCCATCAAGCGCCTCAAGGTCGTCAATGCATTTATGACAACAAGCAACCACCCTGCATCAATGGTTCTTGATTGCGTACCGGTTATCCCACCTGATCTACGACCAATGGTTCAGCTCGATGGTGGACGCTTTGCGACTTCAGATCTGAACGATCTCTATCGCCGCGTTATCAACCGTAACAATCGCCTCAAGCGCCTTGCAGATCTTGGCGCTCCAGAAATTATTGTTAATAACGAGAAGCGCATGTTGCAGGAAGCTGTAGACGCGTTATTCGATAACGGTCGTCGTGGTCGCCCAGTAACTGGCCCAGGAAACCGTGCACTGAAGTCACTGTCAGACATGCTTAAGGGTAAGCAAGGACGCTTCCGTCAGAACTTGCTTGGAAAGCGCGTTGACTACTCGGGCCGTTCAGTAATCGTTGTCGGTCCACAGTTGAAGTTGCACCAGTGTGGTCTTCCAAAGCAGATGGCTCTTGAACTTTTCAAGCCATTCGTAATGAAGCGACTTGTAGATCTTAACCACGCACAGAACATTAAATCTGCAAAGCGCATGGTTGAACGTGCTCGCCCAGTTGTGTGGGATGTTCTTGAAGAAGTTATTGCAGAACATCCAGTACTTCTTAACCGTGCTCCTACACTTCACCGTTTAGGTATCCAGGCATTCGAGCCACAGCTCGTTGAAGGTAAGGCAATTCAGATTCACCCACTCGTTTGTACAGCGTTTAACGCTGACTTCGATGGTGATCAGATGGCTGTTCACCTTCCACTATCTGCAGAAGCTCAGGCTGAAGCACGCATCTTGATGTTATCTTCAAATAACATCTTGTCACCTGCAAACGGTCGTCCAATTACATCTCCAACACAGGACATGGTTCTAGGTCTTTATTACCTAACTATGGAACGTGAAGGAGAGCTAGGGGAAGGTCGCGCATTCGGATCAATCTCTGAAGCGATCATGGCTCACGATCAGCACTCTGTTTCATTGCAGGCAAAGGTAAAGGTTCGCGTTAAGGGAGAAACTCTCGAGACAACAATCGGCCGCGCACTCTTTAATGAAGCACTTCCTGATGATTTCCCATTCGTTGATCACGATGTAACTAAGAAGGCTCTCGGCGCAATCGTCGACAAGCTTGCTGAGTTCTATCCAAAGGTCACAGTTGCACAGACTCTCGATGCGCTTAAGTCGCTCGGTTTCCACTGGGCAACTCGCGCTGGTGCAACAATCGGAATCGAAGATGTCGTAACACCTCCTCGTAAACGTGAAATCCTCGATGGTTATGAAACACAAGCCGACAAGGTTCAATCACAGTATGAAAAGGGACTCATCACAGATGACGAGCGTCGCCAGGAACTCATTGAGATCTGGACAAAGGCAACAGCTGAAGTAGGTAAGGCGATGGAAGATAACTTCCCACGCGTTAACCCAGTCTGGATGATGGTCTTCTCAGGTGCTCGTGGAAATATGATGCAGATTCGACAGATCGCAGGTATGCGCGGACTCGTTGCAAACCCAAAGGGTGAAATTATTCCTCGCCCAATTAAGTCCAACTTCCGTGAAGGCCTTTCTGTTCTCGAGTACTTCATCTCTACACACGGCGCACGTAAGGGTCTTGCAGATACAGCTCTTCGAACCGCTGACTCTGGTTACCTCACACGTCGTCTCTGCGACGTTGCACAAGATGTCATCATTCGCGAAGACGATTGCGGAACCGATCGTGGTCTCACTCTTCCAATCGCTACACACCAAGAATCAGGCGGCTTGATAAAGCATGATCACGTTGAGACATCTGTTTATGGCCGCACATTGGCTGAAGACATCACAGTTGATGGTGTAGTTATTGCTCAGGCAGGTGCAGATCTTGGTGATCGCAACATTGATGCACTTGTTGCTGCCGGAATCGATGAAGTAAAGATTCGCTCAGTTCTTACTTGCGATAGCAAGGTCGGACAGTGTGCAGCTTGCTATGGTCGCTCACTTGCAGCCGGTCAACTTGTTGCAGTTGGTGAAGCAGTTGGAATTATCGCTGCGCAGTCAATCGGTGAACCAGGTACACAGCTCACAATGCGTACCTTCCACACTGGTGGCGTCGCCGGTGATGACATCACTCACGGTCTTCCACGTATCGTCGAGCTCTTCGAAGCGCGTACACCTAAGGGTGTAGCGCCAATTGCAGAAGCTGCAGGCGTTGTGTCATTCCGTGAAGATGCAAAGGGCAAGAAGATCGTCGTAACACCAGATGATGGTGGAGAAGAAGTTGCTTACCCAATTACACGTCGTCAAAAGCTACTTGTAGAAGAAGGTTCACGCGTTGAAGTTGGCCAGAAGATGGTCGTTGGCGCAATTGATCCAAAGCAAGTTCTTCGTATCCTTGGACCTCGTGCAACTCAAGTTCACTTGGTTAACGAAATCCAATCTGTTTACCGCTCACAGGGCGTAGGCATTCACGATAAGCACATCGAAGTAATCGTTCGCCAGATGCTTAAGCGCATCACAGTTCTTGAAGCTGGCGATACTGAAATGCTTCCGGGTGAACTCGTTGAACGTGGTCGCTTCGAAGCTGAAAACCGTCGCGTTGTTACAACCGGTGGCAAGGCTGCATCAGGTCGCCCAGAACTTATGGGTATCACCAAGGCATCTCTTGCAACTGAAAGCTGGTTGTCAGCTGCTTCATTCCAAGAAACAACTCGTGTACTGACAGATGCTGCGCTCTCCGAAAAATCTGATCCACTCTTGGGTCTTAAGGAGAACGTCATCATTGGTAAGTTGATTCCAGCTGGTACAGGCCTTGCCCGTTACCGCAACATCCGAGTTGAGCCAACAGAAGAGGCAAAGGCAGCCGTTTACGCAGCTTATGACGAGTACGACTTCACGCCATTCGATCAGGGTGGTTCAGGCGAAGCAGTACGGCTCGATGAGGTAGAAATCCCTCGTTAAAAATAGTCATCAAAGAGGCTCAATCCCACAAAGGGTTGGGCCTCTTTGCTTTTCCTGGAACCCCTGCCTAGTAAATAAATCTTTTGGCTCGGACAGGCGATCTTCATTTACACTACAAATATGAGCAACGATAAGCATTACCACGTACAACGTTTAAGCGATCGTGAATTTGATGATCGTGATGCCATCAATCAATTTTTGGATAGCGAATTCTTAGCGCATGTTGGTTTCATCGAAAGCTCTACACAAGAACCGTTTGTAATCCCGATGGGTTATGCGCGCGATGGTAATCGAATTCTTTTGCACGGTTCAACTGGTTCTCGCATGATGATGCAGATAGCGCAAGGAGCTCAGATTTGTGTAACGATTACTCGAGTAGATGCACTCATTGCTGCACGCTCTACTTTTAACTCTTCTATCAATTATCAATCTGCCATGATCTTTGGAACTGCAATAGTTCTTAAAGATGAAGAGAAGTTGGCTGCCCTAGAAGCAATCTCCAACGGTTTAATTCCAGGGTCGTGGGATTACACCCGCCCCATCACATCTAAGGAGATTGCAGCTACGTTGATTGTGGCGTTACCGCTAGAGAAATATTCGGCGAAGCAACGTACTGGGAGTTCACACGATGAAGAGGAAGATTTGAACCTGCCACTGTGGGCCGGCATCATTCCGGTTGAGCGGACCTACGGAAAACCTGTTGCAGCTGACTACGTGGGCGACATTCCGGTCCCAGCCCACGTCCTTAATCGAGGAAATTGATGGCTAAAGTTGTAAAAAGAGGCGACATACTTATTCTTGAACTTTCTTTCTGGGAAAAAATGGGAGCGCTGCATTCAAGTCCAAGAGTCTCTGCAGATTCTGTCGCGAAGGTTGAATTTGTTGAGAAGCTCTGGCGTTCAGAAACGCTCCGAGGCATTCGCGCTCCAGGAATCGCCCTTCCTTACATCCTCCTGTTAGGCACACTTCGAGGCTTTCGTTACAAGGATTTCTGTGTGATGAGAGGCAGGGGAGAAGGTGTGGTTTTTACGCTCACAAGTGGCCCTTTTGCCCGCTGGATCTTCACTTTAAAGCAACCGAAGGCGGATTTCCGAGATTTTGGTGGAGCGCAGGGACTTGAACGAACCAAGTCCCAAGCGCGCCAAATCGAGGAAAGCTGGCCCGGACAAGACACGCCGAAGGGTTAAAAATCCCGAAAATAGGGGTGTGTCAGGGGTCTCAGGGGTAAAAGGGCCGTTTTGACCTTTCGGGGGAGCTGCCGATACCTTTCTCCTCTGCGCTTTTTAGCGCGCTTGTTGCTTCTCCTGTTAAGAAATTAATTGGGCGATATGCGATTCGGGTGCAACACACCCGACCGCGTGGGTCGGAGTTATGAGCGTAAATAAATTGCACAGTAAACGAAATGGAGAAATGTAGTGCCAACTATTCAACAGCTAGTGCGTCGTGGTCGTGCAGAAAAGACTACGAAGACAAATACACCTGCGCTTAAGGGTTCGCCTCAGCGTCGTGGTGTATGCACACGTGTCTACACAACAACACCTAAGAAGCCTAACTCTGCGCTTCGTAAAGTTGCACGTGTTCGTCTTACTAGCGGTATGGAAATTACTGCATACATTCCAGGTGAAGGTCACAACCTACAAGAGCACTCCATTGTTCTTGTTCGCGGAGGCCGCGTAAAAGATCTTCCTGGTGTTCGCTACAAAATTATTCGTGGATCACTTGATACACAAGGTGTAAAGAACCGTAAGCAATCCCGTTCTCGTTACGGTGCTAAGAGAGAGAAGAAGGCTAGCTAATGCCACGTAAAGGCCCTGTAGTAAAGATTCCTGTAGTTGCTGATCCTGTTTACAACTCACCAGTTGTAACCGCACTTATCAACCGTGTACTTCTTCACGGTAAGCGCTCGACAGCAGAAGCAATTGTTTATGGCGCTCTCGAAGGCGCACGTAAGAAGACGGAAGTAGATCCACTCATCACTCTTAAGCGCGCTCTAGATAACATCAAGCCGGCTGTTGAAGTCCGTTCACGCCGCGTTGGTGGAGCTACTTACCAGGTCCCAATCGAAGTTAAGGCTTCACGTTCTTCAACTCTTGCACTTCGCTGGTTAGTTGATTACTCACGTGATCGTCGCGAAAAGTCAATGGCAGAGCGTTTACAGAACGAATTAATTGATGCAGCAAATGGTCTTGGAGCAGCAGTAAAGCGCCGTGAAGATACCCACAAGATGGCTGAAGCAAATAAGGCATTTGCTCACTATCGCTGGTAACTCGCCAATCGGCGGTCAGCGAATAAAAAACGCTAAGCGTCTTAAGGCAAAGAGAACGACAGATACGACAGAAGTTTTACCTAACAGAAGAAGAGGAATATAAGTGTCAACAGTAGAAAAGATCGATCTAGCTACGGTTCGCAATATCGGAATCATGGCTCACATCGACGCGGGCAAAACCACGACTACTGAGCGCATCCTTTTCTATACAGGAATCTCATACAAGATTGGTGAAGTGCACGAAGGTGCAGCAACCATGGACTGGATGGAGCAGGAACAAGAGCGCGGTATCACTATCACCTCTGCTGCAACAACATGTATGTGGAAAGACCATCTCATTAACATTATTGATACACCTGGCCACGTCGACTTCACAGTTGAGGTAGAGCGTTCACTTCGTGTACTCGATGGTGCAGTTGCAGTATTTGATGGCGTTGCAGGTGTAGAGCCACAATCTGAAACTGTATGGCGCCAGGCTGATCGCTACTCAGTTCCTCGTATCTGTTTTATCAATAAGCTCGATCGCACAGGTGCATCTTTCGACAAGTGCGTCGGAATGATCAAAGACCGCCTTAACGCTGTTGCGCTCGTACTTCAGCTTCCAATCGGAAACGAATCAGATTTCATCGGTGTTGTGGACCTGATTGCCATGAAGGCACTTGTCTGGCGCGGAGAAACTAAAAAGGGCGAAGATTACGCACTTGAAGAAATTCCTGCTGACATGCTCGATAAGTGCAAGGCAGCCCGTGCAGAGATGCTTGAAACACTCGCCGAAAACGAGGACATCCTTATGGAGAAGTTCCTCGAAGGAATCGAAGTTTCAGAAGATGAAATTATTGCTGGTATCCGCCGCGCAACAATCGCTGCGAAGCTTTCACCAGTTCTTACAGGTTCTGCATTTAAGAACAAGGGTGTTCAGCCAATGCTCGATGCTGTAAACCGTTACCTTCCTTCACCACTTGATATCGATGCAATCGTCGGCATGGATATGAATAATTCTGAAATTGAGATGAAGCGCCTTCCAAAGAACGATGAGCCTTTCTCAGCACTCGCATTTAAGATCATGACAGATCCACACCTTGGAAAGCTCACATTTATTCGTGTGTATTCAGGCGTTCTTGAGACAGCATCAACAATCCTTAACTCAACAAAGAATCGCAAGGAGCGCATCGGAAAGATTTATCAGATGCACGCCAACAAGCGTGAAGAGCGTGACAATGTTGGTGCAGGAATGATCGTTGCTGTTATGGGACTTAAGGACACCACGACTGGTGAAACTCTCTGTGATCCTGCAAAGCCAGTAGTTCTTGAGTCAATGGACTTCCCAGCTCCTGTTATCTCTGTAGCAATTGAGCCAAAGACAAAGGGCGATCAGGAAAAACTCGGCGTTGCAATTCAGCGTCTATCTGAAGAAGATCCAACATTCCATGTCAACACTGATGAAGAGACCGGCCAGACAATTATTGCTGGTATGGGCGAGCTTCACCTTGAAATTCTTGTAGACCGCATGCGCCGCGAATTTAAGGTCGAGGCAAATGTTGGTAAGCCACAGGTTGCATACCGCGAAACTCTTCGTAAGCCAGTTGCCCGCCATGACTACACACATAAGAAGCAGACTGGTGGTTCTGGACAGTTTGCAAAGATTCAGATTGCTATTGAGCCTCTTCCAACTGGTCAGGTTGAAGGCGGATACGAATTCGTAAATAAGATCACTGGAGGCCGCGTTCCACGCGAGTACATCCCTTCAGTTGATGCAGGTTGTAAGGAAGCGATGACAGCAGGACCACTTGCTGGATATCCACTTACAGATGTACGAGTAACTCTTCTTGATGGCGCGTATCACGATGTTGACTCATCGGAGCTCGCATTCAAGGTGGCTGGTATCGCAGCATTTAAGGAAGCAGCAAAGCTTGCTGATCCTGCAATTCTCGAACCAGTGATGAAAGTCGAAGTTGTTACCCCTGAAGACTTCATGGGTGATGTCATCGGCGATCTCAATAGTCGTCGTGGCCAAATTCAGGCCATGGACGAGCGGTCAGGTGCCCGCGTTGTTAGGGCGCTAGTTCCGTTGTCAGAGATGTTCGGCTATGTCGGCGATCTCCGCTCCAGAACACAAGGTCGCGCGAGCTACAGCATGGAATTCGACAGCTATGCCGAAGTTCCAGGTAACGTCGCAAAGGAAATCATTGCGAAAGTTCGCGGCGAATAATCCCTAATAAGCACAATAAATAAACCCCTAATAACTAAGCACTAGATAAAACGAAAGAGGAAGCAAAATGGCAAAAGCCAAGTTTGAGCGTAACAAGCCGCATGTAAATATCGGAACAATCGGCCACATTGACCACGGTAAGACAACACTTACTGCTGCGATCTCAAAGGTGTTGCACGACAAGTTCCCAACTCTTAACGCAGCAACAGCATTTTCAGATATCGATAAGGCGCCAGAAGAGCGTCAACGCGGTATCACAATCTCTATCGCTCACATCGAGTACCAGACAGAGAAGCGTCACTACGCACACGTTGACTGCCCAGGCCACGCTGACTACATCAAGAATATGATCACTGGTGCTGCACAGATGGACGGAGCAATCCTCGTTGTTGCAGCTACAGACGGTCCAATGCCACAGACTAAGGAGCACGTTCTCCTTGCTCGTCAGGTTGGCGTTCCATCAATCGTTGTGGCTCTTAACAAGTCAGATATGGTCGATGACGAAGAAATTCTTGAACTCGTTGAAATGGAAGTTCGCGAACTTCTAACTAAGTACGAGTTCCCAGGCGATGACACTCCGATCGTTCGTATTTCAGCGCTCAAGGCTCTCGAAGGAGATGCAAAGTGGGCTGAGAAGATCATGGAACTCATGGACGCTGTAGATGCATTCATCCCACAGCCAGCTCGTGATGTTGACAAGCCATTCCTTATGCCAGTTGAAGATGTTTTCACAATTACAGGTCGTGGAACTGTTATCACCGGTCGTATCGAGCGTGGAATCGTTAAGGTTAACGAAGAAGTTGAAATCGTTGGTATCCGTCCGGATGCACAGAGGACAACTGTTACAGGCGTTGAAATGTTCCGTAAGTTGCTCGACGAAGGTCAGGCTGGCGAAAACGTTGGTCTCCTACTTCGTGGAACAAAGCGTGAAGATGTTGAGCGTTGTCAGGTTGTCTGCAAGCCAGGGACAATCACACCTCACACAGAGTTCGATGCATCTGCATACATCCTTTCAAAGGATGAAGGCGGACGTCATACTCCATTCTTTAACAACTACCGTCCACAGTTCTACTTCCGTACAACTGACGTGACTGGTGTTGTAACACTTCCAGAAGGCACCGAAATGGTTATGCCTGGCGATAACACTGAGATGTCAGTAACTCTCATCCAGCCAATCGCTATGGAAGATGGTCTTCGCTTCGCTATCCGCGAAGGTGGCCGCACAGTAGGTGCAGGTCGCGTTACAAAGATCAAGAAGTAACTCTTGCAATAGCGGCGGTGGCGTAAAAACCACCGCCGTCAAGGAAGAAAGTTTGAAAATTTTAAAAGGTAGTAATTAAAGAAGTAATTAAAAGTTTGAACTAACGAAAGTAAAGAGGAGAACGACATGGCGGGACAAAAGATCCGCATTCGACTCAAGGCGTACGACCATGAGGTAATCGACTCATCAGCGAAGAAAATCGTTGAGACAGTCGAGCGCACTGGTGCAACCGTCGCGGGTCCAGTGCCGCTACCAACAGAGAAGAACACCTATTGCGTGATTCGCTCTCCTCATAAGTACAAGGACAGCCGCGAGCATTTCGAGATGCGCACACATAAGCGCCTCATCGACATCATCGACCCAACACCTAAGACTGTTGATTCATTGATGCGCCTCGACTTGCCAGCTGGCGTCGACATCGAGATTAAGCTCTAAGGAAAGGACGAAAACTAATGACACGTACAGTTGTAACTCAGTCTTACGGTTCGTCCATCAAGGGCGTTCTCGGTAAGAAGCTTGGCATGACCCAGGTATTCGATTCAAATAACAAGATGATTCCTGTGACTGTAGTTTCAGTCGAATCATGCGTTGTTACATCGATTCGCACACCCGAGAAGGATGGCTATTCAGCTGTTCAACTTGGTTACGGCGTAATCGATCCAAAGAAGATTTCAAAGCCACTCGCTGGTCAGTATGCAAAGTCAGGCGTCACTCCTCGTCGCTCGATTGCAGAACTGCGTACCTTGTCAGCTGCTGATTACACAGTAGGACAAGAAATTGGCGCACCAACATTTGCAGTCGGCGATATGGTCGATGCAACAGGTACTTCAACTGGTAAGGGAACTGCAGGCGTTATGAAGCGCCACGGTTTCGGTGGTCTTGGTTCATCTCACGGTGTTGATCGCAAGCACCGTATGCCAGGTTCAATCGGAGCTTGTTCTACACCAGGTCGCGTTTTCAAGGGAATGCGCATGATGGGTCGTATGGGTAACGAGAAGATCACTACACAGAACCTCACGGTTCAGGGTGTTGATCTCGAGCGCAACCTACTTCTTATCAAGGGCGCTGTTCCTGGTACCGATGGTGGTCTCGTCTTTATCCGTTCGGCTGCTAAAAAGGCAATTGTTGAGACAGTAAAGGCAGGTATGTAACCATGGCGCTTACAGTCGAAGTTAAGAACGCAGCAGGAGAGAAAGTTGGCTCAGTAGATTTGCCAGCAGATATCTTTGATGCGCAGACAAACATTCCTTTAATCCACCAAGTCGTTACAGCTCAACTTGCAGCTGCACGTCAAGGTACTCAGAAGGCAAAGAACCGTGGAGAAACTTCTGGTTCAGGAAAGAAGCCTTTTAAGCAGAAGGGAACAGGTCGTGCTCGTCAGGGCTCTATCCGCGCTCCTCTTCAACGCGGTGGCGGTGCTGCACACGCAGTTCGTCCACGTTCATATTTCCAACGCACACCTAAGAAGATGATTGCAGCAGCGCTTCGCGGCGTTCTCTCTGATCGTCAGCGTAACGAGCGTATTCATGTACTTGACTCTGTAACCGCAGCTCCTTCAACAAAGGCAGCCCTTGCAGCAGTTCGCCAGTTCTCAGATCGCAAGAATCTCTTGGTTGTTGTCTCACGTAAGGAAGACGCTGCATGGCGTTCACTTCGTAACGCTGATGACTTGCACCTCTTGGTTCCAGATCAGCTCAATGCATACGACATCTTAAAGAGCGATGACGTTGTCTTCTCAGAGGCAGCAATCAACGATTTCCTTAAGTTCAAGGCTGCAGGAAAGTCTGTTAAGTCAGTAGCACGCGAAAGTGAGGTATCTGCATAATGAAGGATCACCGCGATGTTTTGCTAGCGCCAGTTGTCTCTGAGAAGAGTTACGGGCTACTAGATGAGAACAAGTACACATTCCTTGTTGCAACCGATGCAAATAAGACAGAGATCAAAATCGCTGTCGAGAAAGTATTTGGCGTCAAGGTTCTTAGCGTTAACACTATGAACCGCCAAGGAAAGAATAAGCGCACACGTTTTGGTGATGGAAAGCGCAAAGACACAAAGCGAGCAATCGTTCATGTGGCCGCTGGCGACCGTATCGACATCTTTGGAGGCCCAGTTTCGTAACCCGGAACTGAGGACCTACTAGAAAAGGACATCCCATGGCACTTCGCAAACTTAAGCCGACTACCCCAGGTCAGCGTGGAGCAACTGTTCCAGATTTCGCAGAAATCACTCGCTCAACACCTGAGAAATCACTTATCCGTCCAATCCACTCAAAGGGTGGGCGTAATAATCAAGGTCGCATCACTGTCCGTCACCAAGGTGGCGGTCACAAGCGCGCATACCGTCTTATCGATTTCACACGTAACGATAAAGATGGAATTCCAGCAAAGGTTGCGCACATTGAATACGATCCAAACCGCACAGCGCGTATCGCACTTCTTCACTATGCAGATGGAGAAAAGCGTTACATCATCGCTCCAAACAAGCTTGAGCAAGGTGCAACAGTTGAGAACGGCCCTAAGGCCGATATCAAGCCTGGAAACAACTTGCCACTTCGCAATATCCCAGTAGGTACAACTGTTCACGCAATCGAACTTCGCCCAGGTGGCGGAGCAAAGATTGCCCGTTCAGCTGGCGCATCAGTTCAGCTCGTTGCTAAAGATGGTCCATACGCACAACTTCGTATGCCATCTGGAGAAATCCGTAACGTTGATGTTCGTTGCCGCGCAACTGTTGGTGAAGTTGGAAATGCTGAACAAGGAAATATTAACTACGGAAAAGCTGGGCGTAAGCGCTGGTTAGGTATTCGTCCATCTGTTCGTGGTGTTGTTATGAACCCTGTCGACCACCCACACGGTGGTGGTGAAGGTAAGACCTCTGGTGGACGTCACCCAGTGACTCCTTGGGGTAAGCCTGAAAGCCGTACTCGTAAGAAGAAGGCTTCAGATTCAATGATCGTCCGTCGTCGTAAGTCGAACAAGAAGCGCTAAGGAGCCCTCATGCCACGTAGTCTCAAGAAGGGTCCATTCATTGATGGACATCTCACCAAAAAGGTGGATGCCCAAAATGATGCCAATACAAAAAATGTCATTAAGACATGGTCACGACGTTCGATGATCTCGCCTTCAATGATCGGGCACACAATTGCGGTACACGACGGCCGCAAGCATGTCCCTGTATTTATTACCGACGCAATGATCGGACACAAGCTTGGTGAGTTCGCGCCAACACGTACTTTCCGCGGACACGTTAAAGATGATCGGAGAGCAACTCGTGGCTAATACAGAGGCATTGGTAGCTCGCGCTGTATTGCGCGATATCCGACACACACCACAGAAGGCTCGTCGCGTTGTCGACTTGGTCCGTGGAATGCGCGCTGATGAAGCGCTCAATGTACTGAAGTTTGCACCACAGGCCGCAGGTTTAGATGTATACACACTTCTTAACTCTGCAATCGCAAATGCGAAGCAGCAGAATCCAGCAATCCGTGATGCTTCAGAGCTCTGGATTGTAGAAGCTCTCGTTGATGAGGGGCGCACAATGAAGCGTTTCCGTCCACGTGCACAGGGTCGCGGATTCCGTATTCTCAAGCGATCAAGTCATATCTCAGTTGCTGTCAGCGATACAAAGTCGACATCAAAGTCACTTTCACGTACTTCAACAAAGGCGCAGACGAGAAATCCAAAGCGTTCAGAGAAGTCACCACTTGCAGCCCAAACACCAGTAACGAAGGGAGCGTCCAACTAATGGGTCAAAAAGTAAACCCACACGGCTTCCGCCTAGGTATTACAACTGAATTTAAGTCACGTTGGTATGCAGATAAGTTGTACAAGGATTACGTCAAGGAAGATGTCGAAATCCGCCGACTTATGCAGAAGGGCATGGAGCGCGCAGGCGTTTCACGTATCGAAATCGAGCGCACACGTGATCGTGTACGAATCGACCTTCACACTGCACGTCCAGGAATTGTTATCGGTCGTCGCGGACAAGAAGCTGACGTTCTTCGTCAGAAGCTTGAGAAGCTCACCGGCAAGCAGGTTCAGCTCAATATTCTTGAAGTAAAGAACCCAGAGATTGATGCACAACTAGTTGCACAAGGAATCGCCGAGCAGCTTGCTGCACGTGTCTCATTCCGCCGCGCAATGAAGAAGTCAATGCAATCTGCCATGAAGGCTGGCGCGCAGGGCATCCGTGTTCAGTGCGGTGGTCGTCTTGGTGGTGCAGAAATGTCACGTTCTGAGTTCTACCGTGAAGGTCGCGTACCGCTACACACACTTCGCGCCGATATTGATTATGGCTTCTATGAAGCTGCAACAACATTCGGTCGCCTGGGCGTAAAGGTTTGGATCTATAAGGGTGAAGTTATTGGTTCTCGTGCAGAGCGTGCTGAAAAGGCACTTGCTGAGGCACGCGCACCAAAGCCTGAACGTCGCGGACCTCGTACACCTCGTGCGCCACGTGCAGAAGTTACACATTCTCACGTTGATGTGGCACAAGCGGCACAAGCGGCTCCAGCAGAAGCAACGCCAGTTGTAGAAGGAGGAGCTGAATAATGTTAATTCCTCGCAAAGTTAAGCACCGTAAGCAGCACCACCCATCACGTTCAGGTGCATCAAAGGGTGGAACACAAGTTGCATTTGGAGACTTCGGTATCCAAGCACTTGCTCCTGCATATGTAACTAACCGTCAGATTGAGGCAGCGCGTATTGCGATGACTCGTTATATCAAGCGTGGTGGAAAGGTTTGGATCAACATCTATCCAGATCGCCCACTTACAAAGAAGCCTGCTGAAACTCGTATGGGTTCAGGTAAGGGTTCTCCAGAATGGTGGATCGCAAACGTGAAGCCAGGTCGCATTATGTTTGAAATTTCAGGTGTAACAGAGGCGGTAGCCCACGAAGCTCTGCGTCTTGCGATTCACAAGCTCCCAATGAAGTGCCGCGTTGTAAAGCGCGAGGAGGCATAACCATGGCGAATACAAATGAAGAACTTCGTCAGCTAACTGCTGAAGAGTTAACTGCAAAGCTGCGCGAAGGTAAGGAAGAACTCTTCAACCTTCGTTTTCAGGCGGCAACAGGACAGCTCGAATCCCATGGTCGTCTCGGTGCAGTTCGTAAAGAGATTGCTCGTATCTACACAATTATTCGTGAACGCGAACTAGGAATTGGAGGCGCTGCGTAATGGCTACTAATTCATCAGTTGAAGATCGCGGATCCCGCAAGACTCGTGAAGGCATTGTTGTCTCAGACAAGATGGATAAGACCATCACCGTTGCTGTATCAAATCGTGTTGCACACGGTATGTACTCAAAGGTCATGAGCCGCACACATAAGCTCAAAGCACATGATGAGACAAACTCAGCAGGCACAGGAGATCGCGTATTGATCATGGAAACACGACCAATATCTGCTTCAAAGCGCTGGCGTTTAGTTCAAATCATCGAGAAGGCTAAGTAAGGGAACGGGTGGAATAAATGATTCAACAAGAATCGCGCCTACGCGTCGCGGATAACACAGGAGCTAAAGAGCTTCTCTGTATTCGTGTGCTCGGTGGATCCAAGCGTCGTTATGCCGGCATCGGTGACATCATCGTCTGTTCAGTCAAGGATGCAATTCCTGGCGGACAGGTTAAGAAGGGTGAGGTCGTAAAGGCCGTCATCGTTCGCACTGTAAAAGAACGTCGTCGTCCAGACGGTTCTTACATCAAGTTTGACGAGAACGCAGCTGTCATCCTCAAGGCTGATGGCGAACCACGCGGAACTCGTATCTTCGGACCAGTTGCTCGCGAACTTCGCGACAAGAAGTTTATGAAGATCATTTCACTCGCTCCGGAGGTGCTATAACCATGGCGAAGATTAAGAAGAATGATGAAGTCTTGGTTATTGCTGGCAAGAACAAGGGCGTAACAGGCAAGGTACTTCACGTTGATGGAGATCGCATAACTGTTGAAGGCGTAAATCGCATTCAGCGTCACACCAAGGAGACAACTACCGAACGTGGCGTCAAAGTTGGCGGAATCATCACTCAAGAAGCTTCAGTTCATATTTCAAATGTCATGGTTGTCGATGGCGATGGCAAGGCAACTCGTCTTGGCGTCCGCACCGATGATGAAGGCACCAATGTTCGAATCTCACGTCGCACAGGAAAGGACATCTAATGACAACTACTACAGATGTTCGTCTTAAGGCTCGCTACAAGAGCGAGATCCAGCCAACTCTTAAGAGCGAATTTGGATATAAGAATCCAATGCAGATTCCTACGCTCGTAAAGGTTGTCGTCAACATGGGTGTTGGCGAAGCAGCTCGTGATGCAAAGCTCATCGAAGGAGCAATCCGCGATCTAGCAATTATCACTGGCCAAAAGCCACAGGTTACTAAGTCACGTAAGTCGATTGCTCAGTTCAAGCTTCGCGAGAACATGCCAATTGGCGCACACGTAACTCTTCGTGGAGATCGCATGTGGGAGTTCACAGACCGCCTACTCTCAATCTCTCTTCCACGTATCCGTGACTTCCGCGGTCTTTCTCCAAAGCAATTTGATGGCAAGGGTAACTACACCTTCGGTCTTACTGAGCAGGTTGTATTCCCAGAAATCGAACAGGACAAGGTTGACCGCCCTCGCGGTATGGATATCACGATCGTAACTACAGCTAAGAACGATGACGAAGGTCGCGCACTACTTAAGGCGCTCGGCTTTCCTTTCAAGGAGGCATAAGAATGGCCAAGACATCACTCAAGGTTAAAGCTGCTCGTAAGCCTAAGTTCAAGGTTCGTGGCTATACACGTTGTCAGCGTTGCGGCCGTCCGCACTCTGTCTATCAAAAATTTGGAATTTGTCGCATCTGTTTCCGTGAAATGGCGCACCGCGGCGAGCTTCCAGGTATCACAAAGGCTTCTTGGTAATGACGGTGGCGACATCGTTCTTATCTGTGCAAAATAATTAAATCTACAGCGAAAAAAGTCCAAGCAAATTGCTTGGATACTAATTCGAGAAAGGCCACAGGCCACGTATGACAATGACAGATCCGATCGCAGACATGTTGTCTCGTCTGCGCAACGCGAATTCTGCCTACCATGACACGGTTTCAATGCCGTCATCATCGGTTAAGGTACGAATTGCAGAGATCCTCAAGCAAGAGGGTTTCATTGCTGAATACCGCGTTGAAGCAAATACAAATGGAGTGGGAAAGAATCTCATTCTCGATCTTAAATTCGGCACCAACCGCGAACGTTCAATCGCCGGTCTTCGCCGCGTGAGCAAGCCAGGACTACGCGTATACGCGAAGTCATCTGCGCTTCCAAAGGTTCTAGGCGGACTTGGAGTTGCGATCATCTCAACTTCTTCAGGACTCCTTACTGATAAGCAGGCCAATAAGAAGGGTGTAGGCGGAGAAGTTCTCGCCTACGTATGGTGATTTTGTAATGTCACGCATTGGTCGCATGCCCATCGCCGTTCCAAGCGGCGTAGAAGTTTCAATCACTGGTCAGAGCGTTGCAGTTAAGGGCCCTAAAGGCTCCCTTGCAATTGCGGTTCCAGAACCTATTCAGGTTTCACAAGCCGATGGTGTTATCACTGTCGCTCGTCCAAATGAAGAGCGCATAACACGTTCACTTCACGGTCTATCTCGTACACTCGTTGCGAACATGGTCGAAGGAGTAACTGCTGGCTATTCACTCACAATCAACATCGTCGGTGTTGGTTACCGTGTCGCTGAAAAGGGCAAGGATCTTGAATTCCAGCTCGGCTACAGCCACCCAATTCTCTTCCCAGCTCCAGAAGGAATCACCTACAAAGTTGAATCTCCAACTAAGTTGATTATCAGCGGAATCGATAAGCAACTCGTTGGTGAAACAGCTGCGAAAGTTAAGAAACTTCGTAAGGCAGATCCATATAAGGGCAAGGGCTTGCGTCTTGAAGGCGAAGTTGTTCGTCGCAAGGCAGGAAAGGCAGGTAAGAAGTAATGGCAATCGGAGTTAGAGTCCGCAAGGGCTCAGCGCAAAATGCGCGTGCTCGTCGCGCCTTCCGTCTTCGTAAGAAGATCGCTGGCACGCCATCACGTCCACGCCTCGTCGTTTCTCGCTCATCGCGTCACCTCTTTGTTCAGGTTATTGATGACACACAGAGCAAGACACTTGTTTACGCTTCAACAATGGAAGCAGATCTTCGCAAGGCAACTGGCGATAAGACAGATAAGTCAAAGCAGGTCGGTGCACTCATTGCAGAGCGTGCAAAGAAGGCTGGAATTTCTACAGTTGTCTTTGATCGCGCTGGTAATAAGTACCACGGTCGTATTGCAGCAGTTGCAGATTCTGCACGAGAGAACGGATTGGAGTTCTAATGGCTGTTAATCCAACTAACAATGCAGCGTCAACAACAGGCGCACCGGCACAAAAGGGTCGCGGCGAACGTCGCGAACGTCGCGATGATCGCGAGAAGGAGAAGTCTCCTTATACCGAGCGCGTGGTTTTCATTAACCGTGTGTCAAAGGTTGTTAAGGGTGGACGTCGCTTCTCATTCACAGCACTCGTTGTTGTGGGAGATCAAAACGGCACCGTAGGTGTTGGTTATGGAAAGTCTAAGGAAGTTCCACAAGCGATCGCAAAGGCGGTAGAAGAAGCCAAGAAGTCATTCTTCGTTGTCCCACGCGTTCAGGGAACAATTCCTCACTCAGTACAGGGTGAAACAGCAGCAGGTGTAGTTCTTCTACGCCCAGCAAGTCCAGGTACCGGAGTTATCGCTGGTGGCCCTGTTCGTGCAGTACTCGAGTGCGCTGGTGTCAACGATGTACTAACTAAGTCTCTTGGATCTTCGAATGCAATCAATATGGTTCATGCAACCGTTGCTGCACTTAAGATGCTTGAGTCACCTGCACAGATTGCAGCACGCCGCGGTCGTCCGTTGGAAGATGTTGCTCCTGCAGCAATTATTCGCGCTTCACAGATGACAGTTGGTGCATAATGCCACGTTTGAAAATCACACAGATCAAGTCAACCGTTGGCAATAAGCCAGAGATTCGCGACACTGTTCGTTCACTCGGACTTAAGCGCATCAATGATGTTGTCGTTAAAGAAGATCGTCCAGAAATTCGTGGCATGGCAGTAGCTGCACGCCACTTGATCAAGGTAGAGGAGGTCGAATAAAGATGACGCTAAAACTTCATCATCTTCGTCCAGCTCCAGGTGCTAAGAAAGCTAAGACTCGTAAGGGTCGCGGTGAAGCATCTAAGGGTAAGACCGCAGGTCGCGGTGGCAAAGGTACTCACGCTCGTAACACGGTTCGTCCAGGTTTCGAGGGTGGTCAGCTTCCGCTCGTTATGCGCTTGCCAAAGCTTCGTGGTTTTAAGAACCCAGCACGTATCGAATACCAGGCAGTGAATGTCTCAACAATTAATGCGCTCTTTCCAAAGGGTGGCGATGTAACTGTTGCAGATCTCATTGCAAAGGGTGCAGTTCGCGATTCATTGCCTGTCAAGGTACTTGGAAATGGCGATATTGCAGTCAAGGTATCTGTTACCGCACATGCATTCTCAGCTTCAGCGGTCGAAAAGATCTCTGCAGCTGGAGGATCAACAGCAACACTTTAATAAGCACTATAAGAAAACCTATTAATTCAATAGCCTTAGCTATCTGAATTTGATTGTCGAGTGAGGGAGAAGATTGATGCTTTCAGCATTTGGAATGGCCTTTAAGACGCCAGAACTTCGAAAGAAAATCTTCTTTACTCTCTCCATCATGGCGCTCTTCCGCTTTGGTTCAGTAGTGCCAACACCCGGTGTCTCTTACACGAATGTGCAAGCATGTGTAGATCAAGCACAGAGCGGTGGCCTCTTTGGGCTTATCAACCTCTTCTCAGGTGGAGCGCTACTTCAGCTCTCTGTTTTCGCACTTGGAATCATGCCTTACATCACCAGCTCGATCATTATTCAGTTGCTGACAGTTGTTATTCCTCGCTTTGAAGCGCTGAAGAAAGAGGGCCAGTCAGGTACTGCAACTCTTACTCAGTACACACGTTACTTAACAATTGGTCTTGCAATCTTGCAGTCAACTGGCCTTGTTGCAGTAGCTCGTACACCAGGACGTTTGATTTCAGGATGTTCACTTCCAATCATTCCTGATACTTCTTGGCAGCGAATTATCACAATGATTGTTGTAATGACAGCTGGAACATCGGTAATTATGTGGCTCGGTGAACTCATCACAGACCGTGGTGTTGGTAATGGTATGTCAATCTTAATCTTTACATCCATCGCAGCGGGATTCCCAAGCCAGCTCTGGTCGATCAAGCTTCAGAAGGGCCTCTTCGCATTCCTCTTCGTTTGCGCCGCAGGAATGTTGGTTGTTGCAGCAGTTGTATTCGTTGAGCAGGCGCAGCGACGGATTCCTGTTCAATATGCAAAGCGTATGGTTGGACGTCAGGCTTATGGTGGAACATCAACCTATATTCCTATCAAGGTCAACCAAGCTGGAGTTATCCCAGTGATCTTCGCATCCTCCCTTCTCTATATTCCATCGCTTATTGTGAACTTCACCAATAGCCAGGCAGGGTGGGCAGTATGGATCTCGCGTAACTTAGTGAGTGGCGATCACCCGATTTATATTTTGACGTACGCAGCACTGATCATCTTCTTTACATACTTCTATGTGGCAATTACCTTTAATCCAGATGAGGTTGCAGATAATATGAAGAAGTACGGCGGATTTATCCCAGGTATTCGTGCGGGCCGTCCTACATCTGAATACTTACAGTATGTACTTTCACGTGTTACCGCTCCAGGTGCGATCTATCTTGCCCTTGTTGCGATTATTCCGATCATCGCACTAATCCTTTTCGGTGCCACGCAGAATTTCCCATTCGGAGGAACTGCGATCCTTATCGTTGTCGGTGTTGGTCTTGATACTGCCAAGCAGATTGAAAGCCAGTTGCAGCAACGTTCATATGAAGGCTTCTTGAAGTAATGCGTCTTGTCCTGGTTGGTCCACCAGGTGCTGGAAAAGGAACACAAGCTCAGTTTCTAGCATCGCGCTATTTAATTCCTCATATCTCAACGGGAGATATTTTCAGAGCTAACCTCAAGGCGCAAACTCCGCTTGGTCTTAAAGCAAAAGCTTTTATGGATGCTGGCCAACTAGTGCCGGATGAAGTAACAAATGAGATGGTTAAGGATCGCCTTACTCACGGTGATCTTGCTAACGGGTTTCTCCTTGATGGATTTCCTCGTAACACGGTGCAGGCTGAAGTCCTTCGCGATTTTCTGGTAGATGCGAAGACCCCACTTGATGCTGTTTTAGAGCTTGCTATTGATAATGAAATTATTGTAAAACGACTTTCATCAAGACGCACCTGTAAAGATTGTGGAGCTCCTGCAGCCCCTGAAGCAGCTGTTTGCACTGCCTGTGGTGGCGGGCTCTATCAGCGTGAAGATGATAAAGAAGAAGTCATAGCAAAGCGTCTATCTGTCTACCAAGACCAGACCGCTCCCATCATCGACTTTTATCGCGCAGAAGGTTTGCTTGTCACCATTTCTGCAGACGGTGAAGTTTCAGAGATTACCAATCGCGCAATCAGTGCGTTAAGTCGCGTTCAAGGCTAGTAAGTACCGTGGCGATTCAGATAAAAAACCTTGATCAAATCAAGGTGATGCGCCGCGCAGGAATCGTTGTAGCTGAAATTCATCAATTAATCCGCGATGCAATCAAACCAGGAATGACTACCAGCGCCCTTGATGCCATTGCTGCAAGCCATATTAAACGCAGTGGAGCGACTTCAAACTTTCTCAATTATCACGGCTATCCAGCAACTATCTGCGTTTCAGTCAATGATGAGATAGTCCATGGAATTCCTGGGGATCGGATTATGAATGATGGTGACGTAGTCTCAATTGACTGCGGTGCAATTATCGAAGGCTGGCATGGAGATGCAGCGCTCTCAGTGGGAATTGGAAGCGTAGATCCAGCTGATCAGAAGTTAATGGACACCTGCGAAGAATCGATGTGGGTTGGAATCGCGGCGGGCAAAAGTGGGGCAAAACTTTCAGATATTGGCTATGCAATCGAGCAGTATGTTAATTCGCAAGGAAAGTATGGAATTTTGCAGGAGTACGGCGGCCATGGAATTGGCACAGAGATGCATCAGGAACCGCATGTACTTAATTTTGGCAAGGCAGGCAATGGTCCTGAAATTATTGTCGGGATGGCTCTTGCTATCGAACCAATGATTACTCGGGGCACTGCCAAAACAAAGGTTTTATCTGATGATTGGACTGTAGTTTCAACAGATAGATCTCGAGGCGCTCATTTCGAGCATTCCTATGTGATTTGCCCGGATGGAAAGCCCTTCGTACTGACCGCTCTTGATGGTGGCAAGAGAGAATTGAACCGCCAAGGCATTGAAATCTCAGATTTACTGAGATGAAAGCCTAGAAAGCAGCCATGACCGACTTCACATAGGTGAGGGCAGCGTAGACACGCTGGGTCTAGATGCCAGAGCCTGAGACGATTTCCCTTTATAAGGGGGGCTCGCCTAGAATCACCCTTCGCGCTCCAAAAAGATGGCAGGTTTTCCAGTCAGATTTCTATGGGGTTCGACCCTGTTCGTTAGCACGAAATTAGAGAAGAAGGTATTGATCCTTGGCAAGTAAAGATGGTGCAATCGAGATTGAAGGCACTGTTGCTGAGGCGTTACCTAACGCAATGTTTCGTGTTGAACTAACAAATGGACATAAAGTCTTGGCACATATCAGTGGAAAGATGCGAAAGAACTACATTCGTATTCTCTCCGGTGATCGTGTGATCGTAGAACTAAGTCCATATGACCTTACAAAGGGTCGAATCATTTACCGTTACAAGTAAATGTTTCTGTACATGATGAGACCGAACCAAGAAGGAGAAATCGCGTGAAGGTTAATCCAAGCGTGAAGAAGATCTGCGATAAGTGCAAAGTCATTCGTCGCAAGGGTCGCGTTATGGTGATCTGCGAAAATCTTCGTCACAAGCAACGTCAGGGCTAAGGAGCTTGCGAGTTAGCAATATTGCTAACTACTAAGTCCAAAGTTCTACAAAAAGTAAATATAAGTACGCGTGATGCGACTTAACTAGAGATAGTTAAGACCCTCGGACCGGTAGGCCGAGGCTCAGCGAAATCGTTGAGGAGTATTGCGGCAGGACCTTCCGGATACAGAATGGTTGAATACATGGCACGTCTAGTCGGTGTCGATCTTCCACGCGAAAAACGTGTTGAGATTGCGCTCACCTATATTTTCGGAATGGGTCTAACCCGTTCTCACGAAACGCTTGCGGCCACTGGAATTTCTCCAGATACCCGCGTTAAAGATTTGCAAGAATCAGAGCTTGCACAGCTTCGTGAATACATCGAAGCTAACTACAAAATCGAAGGTGATCTTCGCCGCGAAATCGCTGGTGATATCCGTCGTAAAGTAGAAATTCAGAGCTACCAAGGTATCCGTCACCGCAAGGGACTTCCTGTACGTGGTCAGCGCACACACACAAACGCTCGTACTCGTAAGGGTCCACGTAAGGCAATTGCAGGTAAGAAGAAGGTGACTAAGTAATGGCCGCTCCTAAGTCAAAGACTGCTGCCCCAGCAAAGGGCAAAGTAAAGCTTCGTAAGAAAGAGAAGAAGAACGTTGCAGTAGGTAAGGCTTATATCAAGTCAACCTTCAACAACACAATCATCTCTATTACAGATCCAACAGGCGCTGTTATCTCTTGGTCATCATCTGGCCAAGTAGGTTTCAAGGGCTCACGTAAGTCGACTCCATTCGCAGCACAGCTTGCAGCAGAAGCAGCAGCTCGTCGCGCACAGGAGCACGGCCTAAAGAAAGTAGATGTTTTCGTAAAAGGACCTGGTTCCGGACGCGAAACTGCAATCCGTTCATTGCAAGCAGCAGGCCTAGAGGTTGGAGCTATCACTGATACAACTCCAGCTCCACACAATGGCTGCCGCCCACCGAAACCACGTCGAGTTTAAGGAAGGAAGAGAATAAATGGCTCGTTATACCGGAGCAGACTGCAAGCGTTGCCGTCGCGAAAAAGTAAAGCTCTTCCTCAAGGGCTCAAAGTGCGATGGACCAAAGTGTCCGATCGAATCTCGTCCATATCCACCTGGACAACATGGCCGCGGCCGTTCAAAGGAATCAGAGTACCTATTGCAGATGCGTGAAAAGCAGAAGTGCGCACGTATCTACGGTGTTCTCGAAAAGCAGTTCCGTGGTTACTACGAAGAAGCAAACCGCAAGCAGGGCAAGACTGGTGAAAACCTCCTTGTCATCCTTGAGACTCGCCTCGATAACGTTGTATTCCGTGCAGGATTTGCAAAGTCACGAGACATGGCGCGCCAGTTAGTTCGCCACGGTCACTTCGTAGTAAATGGTAAGAAGGTAAACATCCCTTCATTCCGTGTAACTCCGATGGACATCATCGATGTTCTTCCAAAGTCACACGACCTCACACCATTTATCGTCGCAAGCGCAGAGTTCGGTGAGAAGTCTGTTCCAGCGTGGATGGAAGTTGTCGCAGCACAGATGCGCATCATCATCCACGGTGTACCTGCTCGATCAGTGATTGATACACAGGTTCAAGAGCAGCTCATCGTTGAGCTCTACAGCAAGTAATTTTTCTAACCCCTAGAGGAAATCAAATAGTGGATTTCCGCGAGAAGAAAGAGGAGCACCAGTGCTAATTGCACAACGCCCAACGCTTAGCGAAGAAGTAATTTCCGAGAACCGCTCACGTTTCATCATCGAACCGCTTGAGCCAGGTTTCGGCTACACACTCGGCAACTCAATGCGCCGTACGCTGCTCTCATCTATTCCAGGTGCAGCAGTGACAAGCATTCGCGTTGCTGGAGCTCTCCACGAGTTCACAACCCTTGAAGGCGTAAAGGAAGATCTCACAGACATCGTCTTGAACATCAAGAACCTAGTTCTTTCAAGTGATAACGATGAGCCATCAGTTATTTATATCCGTAAATCAGGTGCAGGCGCTGTAACAGGTGCTGACATTGCTGTTCCAAGTGGCGTTGAAGTTCATAACCCTGAGCTCCACATCGCAACACTGAACGGCAAGGCAAACCTTGAAATCGAACTCACAGTCGAGCGCGGACGTGGATACGTCACGGCAGTTCAGAACAAGCAAGCTGGAGCAGAGATTGGTCGCATTCCTGTTGACTCAATCTATTCACCAGTTTTGAAGGTTACATACAAGGTAGAAGCAACACGTGTAGAACAGCGCACAGACTTCGATCGTCTTGTCGTTGATGTTGAAACTAAGCCATCAATGAAGCCACGCGATGCAGTTGCATCAGCTGGAAAGACACTTGTTGAGCTCTTCGGACTTGCTCGCGAACTCAATCTTGATGCTGAAGGTATCGAGATGGGGCCATCTATCATGGATGCGGCCCTTGCTGCAGATCTCGCTCTTCCAATAGAAGATCTAGATCTCACAGTTCGTTCATATAACTGCTTGAAGCGCGAAGGCATTCACACAGTAGGCGAGCTCATTAACCGTTCAGAAGCTGACTTGCTTGATATCCGTAACTTCGGGTCCAAGTCAATCGATGAGATTAAGGCGAAGCTTGTATCAATGGGAATGTCTCTGAAAGACAGCCCAGCAGGATTTGATCCTTCACAACACCAGAACTACAACGTATCAGATGAAGACTTCGCTGATGCAGATCAGGCATAAGGGAGAAGACAATGCCAAAGCCAACTAAAGGCCCACGTTTGGGTTCAGGCCCATCACACGAGCGCTTGATTCTTCGTACTCTTGCTGAGCAATTGTTCGAACATGGAAAGATCACAACTACTGAAGCAAAGGCGAAGCGACTTCGTCCACTAGCTGAAAAGTTGATCACTTTCGGTAAGAAGGGCGATCTACCTGCTCGTCGTCAAGTAATGGCCCGTATTGCTAATAAGAGCGTTGTTCACAACCTCTTTACAGTAATCGCACCAACATTTGCTAACCGCGAAGGCGGATATACACGTATTACAAAGATCGGTCCTCGTAAGGGCGATAACGCTCCTATGGCAGTGATCGAACTCGTAACAGAAAAGTAAGCGAACGCTCTACAAGGCGTAAATGTAATGGCGATGCCCACTCTCTTTCCCGAGAGTGGGTTTCGTCGTTTACGAATAGATATCGCCTACGACGGAACCAACTTCTTTGGATGGGCAACACAACCTGAAAAGCGAACTCTTCAGGAGCTTATTGAAGAGGCGATAGCCCGAATTTCACAGAGAGATGTCCAAACAATTGTTGCCGGGCGTACTGATGCCGGGGTACATGCCACTGGCCAGGTCATCCATGTTGATGTTCCAGATTCCATCTTCGATGGGGACCTAAGATATAAAGACCTTAGATACAAGCTAAACCGAATCCTTGATGAGGATGTTCGCATCATGAATATTTCAGATGCGCCCGAAGGTTTCCATGCTCGTTTCTCAGCGCTACGCCGCTATTACTCTTACAAGATTCTCGATAATAACGATGTCATAGCACCACTTTCTCGGTATGACGTTGCCTCGTGGTATCGACCACTGGATGCAGAGCGAATGAATGAAGCGAGCAAGCTTGTTCTGGGACATCATGATTTTGCTGCATTCTGTAAATTTAAGGTTGGCGGAACAACTATTCGTACCCTTGAAAAGTATGAGTGGAAGCGAAGTGAGGATGGGCTATTGGTAGCTGACGTTGTTGCAGATGCTTTTTGTTACTCGATGGTCAGAAACCTTGTTGGGGCAGTCGTATGTGTGGCAGATGGTCGCAAGGAACTATCATGGATTGCAGAACTTTTAGCCAATAAGGAGCGCGTCTCTGATTCTCTAGTATTTCCTGCCCGTGGCTTAAGCCTTTATAAGGTTGATTACCCAAGTGATGATCAATTACTCGAGCGGGCGCGAGTAACAATCGGAAGGCGTGGCGATGGGACACATTGATGTCTCAGCCGTTGAGTACTCACTCTCTGATGGACGTACCCTGCTTAACGATGTCTCTTTCCGGGTTGGCGATGGAGCAAAGGTTGCGCTGATTGGCCCCAACGGTTCAGGCAAGACAACGCTGATCCGTATGATCTGCGGCGATATCGATCCAGATGAAGGAAGCGTGGCTATAACAGGTGGACTTGGCGTCATGCGCCAGTTCATTGGCTCTGTGCGCGATGAAACAACAGTCCGCGAACTTCTCGTTTCGGTTGCTCCCGTTCGAATTAGAGACGCTGCGGCCAAAGTCATCGCTACCGAAGAAGCTATGCATGAAGATGGTTCGGAAAAGAATCAGATGGCATATGCGCAATCAATTATCGATTGGGGAGATTGCGGCGGATATGAATTTGAAGTCACTTGGGATAAATGTTGCACGGAGATGCTTCATAAAACATTTGATGAAGTGGCAGACAGGAAGGTAAATACACTTTCTGGGGGAGAACAGAAGAAACTGGTACTTCGCGCTCTGCTTGAAGGTCCAGAAGAAGTTCTGCTCTTGGATGAACCTGATAACTATCTCGATGTTCCATCCAAGCGCTGGCTTGAGAAAGTTGTTTCTGAGACGAAGAAGTCAGTGCTCTTTGTCAGCCACGATCGTGAACTCTTGCAGAACACAGCCACTCGTATCGTCGCGCTCGAACAAGGAGTTAACGGAAATACCGCCTGGATACATGGAGGCAAATTCGATACATGGCATGAAGCTCGCAGAGCCCGCAACGAACGCTTCGCCGAACTTTTACTTCGATGGGAACAAGAGCATCAACGTTTGATTGATCTCGTACGAACCTTGCAAGTACAGGCCGCAATATCTCCAGATATGGCAAATAAATATCATGCGATGCAGACACGATTGCGAAAATTTGAAGAAGCTGGCGCTCCCGAAGCTCCACCTGTCGAACAAGATGTCAAAGTTGGTTTACGCGGTGGGCGTACAGGGCTACGGGCGTTGACCTTCGAAGCAGTAGCTATAGAAAACCTCACCGAGCCTTTTGACTTTGAAGTCTTCTTTGGAGATCGGATTGCAGTCCTAGGTAAAAACGGAACTGGTAAATCACACTTCTTCCGTCTGATCTCAGGGGATGAATCAGTAAAATTCACCGGAAATTTCAAAGTGGGAGCGCGCGTTGAGATTGGATATTTTGCTCAGACTCATTCACACCCTGAGTTTGAAGGGAAAACTCTTTTAGAGATTCTCTGGCAGACCTATTCGTTGCAATTAGGACCAGCTAAGAGCGTTCTGCGTAAATATGAAATTGATAAACAGGCCGAACAGAAATTCAGTTCGCTTTCTGGTGGACAGCAAGCTCGTTTTCAAATCCTACTTCTCGAACTTTCGGGCTCGACCCTTCTTCTCTTGGATGAACCTACAGATAACTTAGATCTTGCTAGCGCCGAATCGTTAGAGAGCGCTTTAGAGCGATATGAAGGAACAGTTCTCTCGGTGACTCACGATCGCTGGTTTACTCGGGGATTTAATCGATTCCTCATCTTTGGAGCCAATGGCCAGGTTTACGAGAGCCCTGAGCCAGTCTTTGATTTTTAGGGGGCTTCTTGCCAATTCCACGCGGGGGAAAGGGCAGCTTTTAGCTCTCTCTGGCCATTTTGACCCGCCCACGCATGAAAGGTAAAGTTCATCCCCTGCGCCAGCTAAGGCGCCGAAGTTTACGTCAATAGGACTTTTAACGAACTAGAAGAAGAAGGTAATAAAGCATGCGTACATATAGCCCAAAGGCAGGCGATGCCGTCCGTAAGTGGCACGTCATCGATGCACAGGATGTTGTGCTCGGACGTCTTGCAACACATGCAGCAGTTCTTCTTCGCGGTAAGCACAAGGCAACCTTCGCTCCACACATGGATATGGGTGACTTCGTCATCGTAATCAATGCAGAGAAGATTGCACTCTCTGGAACAAAGAAGACAACAAAGTTTGCACACCGCCACTCAGGTTTCCCAGGTGGACTTACATCAACTGTGTATGGAGAGCTGATTGAAAAGCACCCAACACGTGCTGTTGAAAAAGCGATCAAGGGAATGCTTCCAAAGAACCGTCTGGGTGCACAGGTAGCAGGAAAACTCAAGGTCTATGCAGGCCCAGAGCATCCACATGCAGCACAGGCACCAACTCCATATGTATTCACCCAAGTTTCGCAAGTTAAGTAAGGGATAAGAAAAATATGTCAGATACAACTTTCAACGAGCTAGAACTCGAAGACGAAACACCTACTTCGTACTCTTCTTCAACTCCTGCTGCAGCAACTAACCGCAAGGCAATCACTGCTCCAGGTGCTGCCGTGGGTCGTCGTAAGGAAGCAGTTGCACGCGTTCGTCTCGTTCCTGGAACAGGTCGTTGGGTTGTAAACGGCAAGACTCTCGAAAATTACTTTCCAAATAAGGTTCACCAGCAGCTGGTATCAGAGCCATTTCGCACAGTAGGCGCTGAAGGTACTTATGATGTTTTCGCTCGCATCAACGGTGGTGGAGTATCCGGTCAAGCTGGCGCACTTCGTTTAGGCGTTGCACGCTCACTTAATCAAATTGATACAGAGGCTAATCGTCCAGCGCTTAAGAAGGCTGGATTCCTCAAGCGCGATGCACGTGTTATCGAACGTAAGAAGTACGGCCTTAAGAAGGCTCGTAAGCGTTCACAATACTCAAAGCGTTAATTCACACTTACACGATTCAGCTACTTCATAGAGGAGTTTTTTATGGCTCTCTTTGGAACCGATGGAATTCGTGGCTTAGCAAACGGGCAAACTCTTACAGCTGAAATAGCTGTGGATGTGGCCGTTGCAGCAGCTCATATTCTCGTCGAGTCATCGTCTAATAAGGGCAAGCGTCCACGTGCAATCATTGGCCAAGATTCACGCGCATCCGGTGAATTTCTAGAAGCTGCCGTCGCAGCAGGTCTTGCAAGTGCAGGCATTGATGTCTATCGCGTAGGCGTATTACCAACTCCAGCAATTGCATATCTCGTCGCAGAATCTGGGGCAGATCTTGGTGTCATGATTTCAGCATCCCATAACCCAATGCCCGATAATGGAATTAAATTATTCTCTCGCGGCGGCGGAAAACTTGATGATGCCATTGAAGCTGCGATTGAAAAACGCATGGGCGAGCCATGGGTACGTCCAACCGGTCGCAAGGTAGGTCGAATTACTGTCGATGAAACAGCTAGCGCGCGCTATCTCAACCACCTACAGGCATCTGTAGCGACTCCACTTGCTGGACTTAAGATCGTTGTCGATTGCGCAAATGGAGCGTCATCGATAGTTGCACCGCTTGCCTACCAGAGCGCCGGAGCAACCGTTGTCGCGATCCATCACGCCCCCGATGGATGGAATATCAATAACAAGTGTGGGTCTACACATCTGGAAGATTTACAAGCTCGCGTAATTAAAGAGGGTGCCGATTTTGGAATTGCCCACGATGGTGATGCAGATCGCTGTTTAGCAATCGATGCCCAAGGCAATGTCATTGATGGCGATGCGACTATGACTATTTTAGCAATTGGTTTTAAAAATCGCGGGGCTCTTAAGTCCAACACAATTGTTGGAACTGTGATGAGCAATCTTGGATTCATGCACGCAATGAAAGAGGCAGGTATTGATGTTGTCACTACAGCAGTTGGCGATCGCTATGTTCTTGAGAAGATGCTTGAGAAAGATTACTCACTAGGTGGCGAACAATCCGGCCACTTGATTATGCGAGAGTTTGCAAATACAGGGGATGGAATTCTTACAGCTCTTCAACTCGCGCAGGAGGTTGTGCGTACCAAGAAGCCACTGGCAGAGCTTGCCGCCATGATGAAGCGCTTTCCTCAAGTATTGATAAACGTTCCTAACGTGGCGAAAGAAAAGCTGGCCAGCTCTACTAAAATCTCACATGCAATTTCTTCGGCTGAAGCAAAGCTGGGAGAAGAAGGTCGAGTGCTTTTGCGCGCATCTGGCACCGAACCACTCATCAGGGTCATGGTTGAAGCCTCGAGTGATAACCTTGCGCAAGAGATCGCGACCATCCTCGCGGACGTCGTAAGGGCAGAACTGGGGAACTAATTCGTGTGCGGAATCGTGGGTTACACAGGGCCACAATCTGCGCTTACCCCCATCGTTGAAGGTCTTCGCCGACTTGAATATCGCGGATATGACTCGGCAGGGATTGCACTTGGAACACATGGCTCTCTCTTCGTTGAAAAACGTGCAGGCAAGTTATCAAATCTAGAAGGTGCACTCCCGGCAAATATGCCCACGGTTCATTCTGGAATTGGTCATACCCGATGGGCTACACATGGTGGACCAACTGATCACAACGCACATCCACATTTAGATAATGAGGGCAAGCTTGCCGTGATCCACAATGGAATCATTGAACATTATGCAGAACTCAAAGCTGAGCTCCAAGGCCGTGGCCATACCTTTACCTCTGAAACAGATACAGAATCTGTGGCTCACCTGCTCTCGGATCTTCGCAAAGAAAATAGCGGCGATCTGACTGCTGCGGTGCGCGCGGCGGTAAAGCGACTCCGTGGTTCAT
>FLOH01000636.1_pt1 | contig 68627 bp, 46 predicted proteins | sample 756751 | NCBI WGS metagenome assembly FLOH01 (sample SAMEA4026879, study PRJEB14308) | marine metagenome | biome: coastal water; material: water | depth 74 m
CGTCAGATGTGTATAAGAGACAGGTACGCTTGCATTTTCGATTGAATCGGTCACGGGAGTGTTCAGCAACACAGATGCAGTGTCCAGTGTTGTATCAGGCGGGCTTATTGACGTATCAAGTGGCGAGACCAGCGTATCAGAATCGCCAAACAATAGCTCGCGAGGGTCAAGGAGGTTATCCTCTTTTCCAACACATTCCCCAAGAAACATAGATACGCATATGAGCACCACCGCCAGGAGGCCTGAACCGCTCACCCTGGTGTGACTCTGGAATTTCAGCAGGTGCATTCAACGTATCGCATTTGAGCGATTGCCACGGCATGGTATGGCCTGAAACAGGAGCCCGAACAAAATCATACTCCCTGTGGAAACAGGCTTCGCGTTTTCAATTTTGGAGCTGCCTTCGCCTGCATTCCTTAATCCAGTTTGAGATCCCTGACCAGCAGATTAACACCGGTCTCAGGAACCCAAATATCCTTATTGGCAAGCCGAATGGCATAACGCACATCATCGTGTATACTGGGCTCAATATCAGGCAATCTTAAACCAAGAGAGTATAGACCGGCTGATTGCCCAAGCGGTACCGGAATACTGGCAGTCACATCCACTTCAACTCCCGCTCCCCAGAAACGTGGATCATCGGGCAGGATGGAAATGATTTCTGCGCCACTTTCCTGATTGGTTAGGACGATTTCGATTTTCCTGGGGTTAAAAAGTTCACCGAAGCCAACGTTTTCCAGGCGAAAACTAAGCTTAAGCGCTTCACCAGCATGGATTGCAGTGGGCACACCAGCACCGCGCAGCACGAAGCGATAACCGAGGCGGCGTTCAATTTCAGCATAACAATTATCCGCTTTCCAACCCTTCAACACTTTCCGATTATAATCAATATTTATCCAATTGATATGAACTTTGGCCATTTCCTTGACTGCATTTGAACATTCTGCCCGCTCGTGCACACCACAGGTTTCGCCTCCAAAGGGTACGTAGCGTGATTCAGCTTCAATAAAATTGAGCTCCTCCCCCAGGGTCCAGCCATCTTCACCATAGGGGTAGGTACCAACATCGTTTTCAGAAGCCAGAAAACAGTCGTTGAGATGCCCGACACGAGCCAGATTTGAGCCATCAAAGGCACGTTCTCGTGTAAGCACAGAATCTCCAAATAGGGGGCTACCCGTAAATATGTGCCGTTTATAATGAGGGGTTCGAATCACCACCATGCGATCTTTTGGGACTTCATCGAGAATCCCAAACAAAATTTGCTTTTTGTAATGAATACTGTCCAGGCCATTGGCAGAACTATGCCATTCGCCCCATCCACCAATAAAGCCAGCATCAACCAGACAGATGACATCTTTATTCTTACGCCATAAAGGTCCCAATTGTTTAATGTGAGTCATCACAATATCGATGGGAGCATCATCGCCGTACTGGGCATGTGAATCCTCATGAGGTCCGTGATTATAGGCAACGCGGGGGTTGACCTTGATACCATTTTTGCGGGCTTCATCAAAGCCATTCTGAATGGCTTGTAAAAATTCTTCTGTAAAAGGCCTATCCCGAAATTTATCGGCAGAGATACGGCCATAGATGAGGGTGATATTTTCAGCTCGCATGTCAAAGCTTTCGGGACGAGGGAGTTCCCTGGCATGGTGAAATCCACGTTCAGGATTTGGGAAAGCCTCCATTGATTCTTCAAAAGTGATAACCTCTACTCCTACGGGTGTTGGACAGCCTATCATAAAAATCATGATGGCGGCAGCAATAAAAACTTGGCTAAAGGTGAGCTTACTCATCTGGCACTCCTCTTACTTCTCTATAGGTCACGGTTAGTTCACGCAATACTCGGTGGGCACTCGTCAATCCCGAAAGATCGGGATTGACTGTAGAGCTGGGTTTCATTTGTTCTGTTCGGCCTAAAATCCTGGCTGTGTCAGCCCAGGCCGGAATCGCTTGTATAAAACCAGAATAGATGATCGATGGCTGCCCATTTCCATCGGGGTCCGGCGAGCCATTGTTCTGACTGGCTTTGAAAGAATCATTGTAGTCTCCTGAGACATTCAGCTCGAGATAATACTTCCATTCAGAACCAGGTTCTACTGCTGCATATACTTTAAGTACTTCTTTAGGTGTTGCCCCTGTTATCCCATCAGGTAGTGGTTTAAGGAATGAGGGCAACCCTCCTCCACTTTCAATATCACGGCGGGATATCCAGTAGGGCAAGGCTGTTGGGCAGACGACTTTTCCCACCCAAACACCACGGGCCAGGCGGCTTGAAACCCACAATGTTTTAACTTCACTAGCGTCAAGATTCTCAATCCAGAGCGCCATCTGAGGAGGTTCACCAAAATTACTGAGACGATAAATTTCAGGATTCAGATCAATATCAAAAATTAAGTTGGCTCCCTGGGGCTGACTCCAGATGGGAACTTCCTCATTCTTTCCAGCATCACAGCCAAAGACATTCAGAATGATGAATCCAAGCAGGGTGAATTGGGTGATGGACTTAGACACTAATGATCCCAAGCGGAGTTCTTGTTTTCCAGAGACCTCGTGTAAAATCTGGAAAATCTACACTACTGGATCGATTAGCTATGGATATCTCAGTCAAACCAGAAACCACAGACCAATCCGCCGCTTCATAGACATCCATATCAGTTGGCAATCCATTTCGCAGGCAATGAATCAGGCGATAATCTTCAATAAAGTCGGCACCACCATGGCCAGCACCTTCGGCAAAGTTTTCCATCTGGCTGATTAATGGGTGTCTGTACTTGTTTTTGTAATCCATGAGGGGTTCCCAGGTATGTGCCTCACTCAGCCCCTCGATATGAATCAAATTTTCATGGGTGAGATCTCTGAATCCTTGTGTAATACCTTTAGTACCCTGAACCAGATTGATGCGGCTATAAGGTCTGGGCAGATTGGTATCCTGGACCAGATAGATGGTTTTACCTTTGAAGGTCTTAATCATGGAAATATTCACATCGCCACACTTGAATTTCACTTTTGAAAATTCATGATCAGGTCCCAGGTGTTCAGTTGCATATTCGTGTAATCCCCGGGCGTTCGAGCTCATAGAGACCAGATAATCAAATCGATCCCCGCGACTGATGTCCATACATTGGGCAATGGGTCCCAAACCGTGGGTAGGATACAGATTCCCGTTTCTGGCAATGATTTCATGGGTCCACCAATCCCCAACATAGGCACTCCCCAGCAAATTATTTCGCATGTCGTGGCTGTAAGCACCTTCACCATGTAATAATTCCCCAAAAACACCTTGCTGGACCATGTTGTAGATCATCATCTCTGGTTCCATGTAGCAAACATTTTCCATCATGACACAGTGTTTGTTGAATTTCTCGGCAGCTTCCACCATTTCCCAGCATTCATCCAGACTGGTAGCTGCAGGCACTTCAGTGGCTGCATGGCTTCCAGTCTTCATAGCCTCCACCATTACTGGCACATGCCAGTTCCAGGGTGTAGCTGTAAAAACCAGGTCCAGATCTTCTTCGGAACACATGCGTTTAAAGTCAGTCTCACCCCGGAAGTAGCCTTTGGGTTCATTTTTCCCGGCTTCTCTGGCCCATTCCTGCATGCGCTTGACCGTATCTTCCATAAGATCACAGACGGCTACAATCTCCACACCTTCGATACGCAAAAAATTCTGAAAATGGGCTGAACCCATATTCCCCACACCGACTATCCCTAATTTTACGGTCTCAATGGGGGCCACCTTAGCCGCGCCAGCTACAGTGCTGATTTCCATTTTACCACAACTGTTTAAAGCCATACAGGCCAGAGCTGCCCCCACTCCTGCGGCAGAACCAAGCCGGATAAAGTCTCGACGGGAAACTGATGAATCGTCAGATTTAATCTTAGCATTCATGCTGCAATCCTCTCCTGCCTATGAACACACCAGTTTTTCAATCACAAGACCTGCAGCCCCAAGCATGTTGGAGTTCTCACCGAGGGTGGATGCCTCAATTACGATACCCTCTCCGATTTTGGGGTTGGTGTAGCGTGTGATGCATTTTTCGATGGAGTTTGTAAGTAGTTTGCCTGCACGGGAATGTTTACCACCGAGCACGATGAGTTTTGGGTTCAGAACCTGAAGTACAATAGCGAGACACTTCCCGATGGCCTCTCCAGATTCCTCCAGCAATTGAATTGAGAATTCATCTCCTTCCAGAGCAACACTTACGATTTTACGCGCCGTAATCTGAGTCAAATCCTCAGAATAATCATAGGCAAGTAAGGACTTTTCACCTTCTTGCAGGCGTTTGATTGCAATCCGCGCAATAGCCTCGCCAGAGGCAACGGTTTCCAGACATCCGACTTTGCCACAATGGCAGGCGACGCCGGCTGGATCAACTTGAATGTGACCAAATTCGCCAGCGAAACCATCCCCACCCATGTAAACAGCATCGTTGAAGATGAAACCCATTCCGATACCCCAGCCCAGGTTCAGTACCAATGTGTCTTTATAATGCTGAGCCATACCAAAATGGTGTTCTGCATGCGCCATCATATTCACATCATTTGATATGACCACGGGTAGATCAAAGTTTTCTTCGAGGACGTCCTTGATGGGTTTACCGAAATAATCAAGAAAGGAATAGCTGGTCCCATTGGCTGAGTCCACAAAGCCGGGAATGCCAATACCCATCCCGATGATTTTGGCTTTGGGAATGTTCGTCTCAGCCAGCATGTCATTCAGATTATCCTTTAGCAAAGGAATAAAACCATCATCATTTTTGAATACTCTACTTCTGAAATGACGGTAAGCTAAAATCTCACGGTGGAGGTTCATGAGAGCTAGCTTGGTGTTTAAGCGACCAGCATCCACACACAGGATATAGCCAGCATGGGGATTGAGTTGATATTGTGCTGATCTACGACCACCAGATGACCGGCTCTCCTCTTGAATTTGGACGATATTAGCCTGTTGCAATGCTTCAATAAGTTTGGCTGCTGTGGGATGGGTAATATCCAGGAGGGCTGACACCTCTTTCAGTGTCGCTGAACTTTGATAGAAGAGATACTTGAGGACATCCTTGCTTCTTGGATTATTTCTGAGTTGATCACTGAGCGTTGCTTCCGTTTGCATGGGCTGATCCAGTATATTTAGATTCATAATTCGTTGATCCCCAAAACTTGTCACCATTTCGGCTAACAAACACATTGTCCAATTGTTATTTACTTGAGGCTAATTTAGGATAAGGATGTGCTTTGGCAATTAGATATTAAATTATTTTAATATCTTTCATGCATCAACGAAATTAATTCAGTTATCACGCTAATATTTAAGGGATTTTCAGTCAGCTAAATGCAAAAAATGGGCAAAAGCTTATAGCCATTGCCCATTCTCAACGATAAGAATTATCAGGGAATTCAGTAATTAATTAGCCCTATGAATTTGATAATATTCCTAGCGGCTCTCTGGTTTGCCATTGCCCCCTGGTGAAATCGGGAAAGTCCACTGGCTTGGAACGATTGGCAACTGAGATTTCGGTTAATCCAGACACAACAGTCCAGTCAGCAGCCTCATAAACATCCATATCAGTTGGCAAACCATTGTGCAGGCAGTGAATCAAACGGTAATCCTCGATAAAGTCTGCCCCACCATGATTCGCTCCCTTGGCCAGCTCCTCCATCTGGATAATCAGAGGATGTTTGTACTTGTCTGCATGGGTCATAAGCGGCTCCCAGCTATGCTGTGCCGTAAGACCTTCAATATGGATCAGATTCTCGTGGGTCATGTCGCTAAAGCCCTGGGTGATACCTTTGGTGCCCTGCACCAGATTGATCCGACTATAGGGCCGTGGCAGGTTGGTGTCATGTACCAGATAAATGGTTTTGCCCTTCACAGTTTTGATCATGGAAGTATTAATATCTCCACATTTGTAAGTGGCTTTTGAAAATTCATGATCAGGTCCCAAATGTTCCAGGGCATATTCTTTCAAGCCATGAGATGTTGTGCTCATGGAGACCAAATAATCAAAACGATCACCGCGACTGATATTCATACACTGTGCGATAGGACCCAAACCATGGGTTGGATACAGATTACCATCACGATTGATTGAATGGTAGATTCGCCAGTTGTTCTCATAGGCGCTACCTATTTTGAGATTACGCAAATCATGATTATAGGCACCCTCACCATGGAGAAGTTCTCCGAATAAGCCCTTACGAACCATATTGAAGATCATCATCTCAGGTTCCATGTAGCAGACATTCTCCAGCATAACACAATGCTTATTGTATTTCTCCGCATTCTCAACCAAAGCCCAACATTCATCGATGGTCACAGCCGCCGGAACTTCAGTACAGGCATGACTGCCCGTTTTCATGGCTTCAATCATGATTGGAGCATGCATCTTCCAAGGTGTTGCCGTAAAGACCAGATCCAGATCCTGTTCAGCACACATCCGTTTATAGTCTTCGGGTCCCTTAAAATAGCCAACCGGTTTCTTTTTACCGGCCTCCGCGCTCCATTCCTGCATGCGTTTGACCTTATCTTCAATGAGGTCGCAGACGGCTACGATTTCCACACCTTCGATGCGTAGATAATTTCGATAATGTTGCGAGCCTTGATTCCCAACACCTACAATACCCATGCGTACAGTTTCGATGGGTCCTACCTTTGCGGGACCAGGTTTTGTAGACAAGACCATTTTCTCGTCTTTAGCACAACTACTCAGTGCCATCCCTGCAATTGCAGTACCTAACCCAACAGCACTTCCTATGCGGATAAAATCTCTACGACTTACACCACCCTCTTTTTCTTCGATAAAATCAGACATTTTGAATCCTTCCTATTTGTTAACTGGAACTGCTTCCAGTAGCAGAGCATGGTCGAATTTGGCCTTTATCTCCGCTTCCCCGCCGATAATGATTCCAAAATCAATATTATTTACATAGTCCATCACTTTGTACTGCAGACCCTTTTTAAGACCCTTCAGCTGAAGCGTCCCTTCATAGGAATCATTGTAAAAGGCGTAATACATCCGATCTGCTTTTTGAATGGCATGTGCTTCAGGGAAATCGTATCCAATATCATAAAGGTCACCGCGGTACTGGCCCTTGGGCAACATTTTATCATTGTAGATGGTCAACCATTTGACCCATTCAGCCTCCCGTTCCGGGGTCAAGGCAATATCGGAGGGCTTTGCCTCGTTTTTGCGATTGTAAACAGGTTCTTCAGGCGGCCAGGTAAACTTGGTTCCAACCACACCACCAACACCGACTGTTGATGCAAAATCGGACCCATTATCACTGAGCTCAACATGGTCACCATAATAAGGTGCATTGCGACCCATGAGCGCTTTCAAAGTTTTTCCTTTGAGGCGGATTTGCCATGAATTCAGAGGATCGCTGGAAACGGGTTGGTTAAAATATGGCATTGTGTGGAAGGCATAGGATGCACCACAGGGACAAATCTCAACCACTGCATCAGGTTTGATGGATCTGGCAGTGTTATAAATATCCTGGAAGAAATTTGGCATTTGCTCGACAGATTCTTCAGGACATTCATGCTTATGAGCTGGATTGTAACAGGGTGGTGCTCCATTTAAATGTTGACCATCAATCTTGAGACCATCATAACCCCAGGTGGTGAGAATCTTGGTCACCAGATTCTTGGTGTATTCACGTACGGGTGGATAGGCCGGGCAAAGATAATAACTATCCCACCAGGAAATGTCCTGGGTACTGCCATCTTCATTCATCAGGACGTATTCAGGATGATCTTCCATTAATTGCGTGCCAGGATCCACAGCCAGTGGGGCCCACCATAGTTTGGGTCGCAGTCCATTTTTCCGGATCTCATCGGTGAAAGCCTTCATACCAGCATCACCTGCAGGAAATTTATCTTTCAGAAGTGCCCAATCCCCTTCTGCGTTGTGGTAACCATCATCTAGGACAGCCCACTTGTAGCCCATTTCAGCAACTTTAGGCAGGGTGTTATAAATCTGATCAATTTTAAAATTTCGTTCGTAGCCCCAGGCGCACCAGATAGGTTCATAGCTGGTTTCCGGGAAGGCGTCAAATTTGATGCCCCGGTCAATCATCATATTGCGATAAGTTTCCAGAGCACTGAAATAATCGCCTGCATGCAAAGCCACGAAAGTGGTGAAGGTTTCCAGATGCTCGCCTGGTTTCAAAACAGTCTCATACTCATATTTCAGAGCGATTTTTGCACCAGTTGTCGATGAATATGAAGTGGGAAGCGCCACAAGTTTCGGGGACAGCTCCAAATGTCCTACAGCAATACCGAAGGCGGGATTCCACACATCAATAACCGGTGTGCCACCACCATAATCGGTGGCATTCATACCCATATAATTGGCCTGTTTGAAACCGTCCTTTAGTGGCAGTATCCAATCAGCTCGCGATTCATATGCGCCGCTTTGATAGGCATAAAAGGGAACTTCAGCTTTCTGCGTGGGATTCGATGGAATCCCATAGGCATTATTTTTCCAGGCCTGAATGGTGACTGTCGTCGAGGAAGTATTGGTGTAGGTGCTTTGGACAATAATAACGCCTGGATAGTTTTCAAAAGATTGGTAGGTAACGGCCTTTTCCAGCGAGCCATTCGTACCCTTGAGAGTAGTTTGGCTACCTTTACCTAATTCATTTGAGATCTCAGTTTGTTTCATCGATACGTAAGCGAACGCTTCGATCCATTCCTCCCCAATTCTCACCTTTTCCGAATAGCTGAAAGGAGCGATGGGCTTCAACTCACCTGCCTTACTAAGACTGGTAGCCAGCTCCTTGTTCACCTGGAGCTCGAGATTTCCCGTTTCAATGTTGGCAACCACATTAGACGTGGGACTACAATTGAACATCATTACACTCAGGATCAACACTACAAAAGAATTTGAATATGTGGAAATTTTCATGGTTCTTCTTTCCTTAAAATAAAGGGGTGACGACTGTATAATATTAAACGTAGCGGACACCCGGATCACTTGTGACGGCATAACTTACTGCCCCAATTTGATCCAATGCCGCTATAACTTCCTGTTCTTTTCCGGGAGCCAAAATGGCAATGGTTCCACCACCCCCTGAGCCATTGATCTTTGCACCAATTGCACCCACTTCAAGAGCGGTGTTGATCATCAGGTTGATTTTGGGGACCGTGATTTGAAGATAATCACGGAGACGTTCGTGGTGCTGATTCATCAGATTTCCGATTTCGGTCATATCAAGGACGTCCTGTTTCAGATGGGCCAGTGCCTGACGGGTGAATTCGTGGTTGGTGACTGTAGCATAAAATATTGGGATAAGTGTGGGTGGAAGCATATCATAATAACTGTGAAGATCATCCCTGCTTACATCGGCCAGGTTAAAGTCTTGATCATTTTTTGTCAGAACCGCGACTGCTCTCTCAATGCTGGGACGAATCCGACCGTGCACTTCCAGAATCTCTTTGGGCACCATAGAGTTACTCAAAACGAGACCGTCTAAACCAGCTCTCAGAATTTCAAATTCGTATGTTTTTGTGTCAATATGCACGACATGACCCAGGCTGATGGAATAATGATCCATCATCCCGCCTGGTTCACCATGTTCAACGACTTCTGCCTGATAAGCCAGCATGGCGATTTCTTCAGGCTCTAATTCTTTGGGGAAATTATATAATTTGACAAACAGTTTGATCAGGCCAACAATCATGGCACTGGAACTGGATGCACCTGCTTTATAAGGAATGTTTCCGGAAAATTCTATTTTACACCCCGTATGAAAATCCACTCCTTCACGGCGTAAAACCCGAATGATTGAAGCGATATAGTCGCGTGATTTTAAAACCTCAAACCGATCCTTCAAATCGACATGTCTGGTTTCATTGATATCAGGCATACTCAATGTGATCAAGTTATCCGTGCTTAACTGACCTTCAAAATTGATGTGGCGATTTATTGCTGTGGCGATTACGGGTAGACCGAGATAATCCTGGTGTTCTCCGAAGAGACAGATTCGGCCAGGCGATTTAACCCTGATAATTGGTGAAGTTGGCATGGATCTCCTGTATCCCTGATGGGTAATGCAAACAGCCGTGGGATAAAAATATCTGCTTAAAAACAAAGGGAGCCCTGTGAAAGGGCTCCCCGAGATTTTGCTTTGACCTACTTGAGCATGATCATTTTACCGGAAACAGCACCTGTTGGTGTTGCAACGCGATAAAGATACACACCGGAATCAACTGACTGATCGAAGTCATTGGTTCCATTCCACAATACTTCGTTGGTACCAGTTTGTCCCATACCGTTATAAACAGTAGCGACTTTCTGACCGAGCATATTGTAGATATCCAAGGTAACATTTGTTGCCTGATTCAAAGAGAATCTGATTGTTGTGCTTGGATTGAAGGGGTTTGGATAGTTGCCGATAATGGCAAATTCACTTGGAATTGAAACGGCTGGTTCATCGATAGCAACTGGATGCATGCGCATCGTGCCGCCAGAACCGAAAGCAAACAAGGCTACTGCCTCGCCATCACCATTTGTATTCGGGAATTCATCATTAGGCCATTCACCATCAGCATATTCATTCATGGCGAGGAAATAGAGGCTTTCGTAGAATGTTCCAACTTCTCCAACATCAGCACGTGGAATCGCACACTCATAGATATTGTCGTCTCCATTAAAGGCAACATCATATCCGAGACCGACCATATCATAGTTTTCATCAGAGTTTCCGACGCCCATGTATTTCAGCACAGTATCCGTTGCGTTCAAAGGATGCATCCAATAATCGGCACCCATTGCCCAACCACCCCAGGTGAGACCCGTTGTGTCGGTGAGATCGGTATCAAAGAAAAACTGAACGACGCCAGGAATTGCTTCTGCATCTGAGTATACATAATCCTCATTAAGATCAACACGAACATAGATCATCTCATCATCATAGGCCATGTATACGTCTTTAATATCAAGACCAGGGTATTCAGCAAAGTCACCCGTTTCTTCGAGTAAATCGCCAACATCCATCTGGTCCCAGGCATGCCAATCATCCATCAAGCCATCGATAACCTTGGTGTCTGAGAAATAGTAATCCATCTTCGTGCCACCAAGATCATCCGGGAAATGATCATTACTCCAATCAGTCGTATTCTCAGTCATCACTATAATGGTAAATCCTGGAGCATCCATCAATCCTAATCCTGCACGACTAATGCTAATTTCATAGCCATTGTCATCACCATTAATAGCAGATACGGTAGCACATTCAAACTTGCTATAAGTAGCGCCATTATCTGCAGATATTAGCAGAGAATCCTGACTGGTGAGGGGTTGGTCAACCCAGACTTCAAAGCCTGTCAACATGTATCCCCAGGTTTGCCCGGTCTCAGCGGACATGTCCAAATCGATGAAGAATTCGGGTATGCCGTTTGCATCAGCGATCGTGCTGAGTTCACCATCTTCATTGATATCAACTCGGATGTAGATGAAATCTGCATCATTGGTCATGTAGACATCTCTGATGTCGATAACAGCTGGAACTGGAGCAGGGGGATCCCCTACAAGATCACCAGTACCTTCTTCCGAGCCAGGTGCCACATCGACCTGCATTGCCGCAGTCCAATCTGACAGGTCACCATCGATAGTAATAGTCGCGGCAGAAACGGCTACTGCCATGAGCACGATACTCAATCCGACCAGTGTGTTGCGTAGCATTTTAAGCATGTTACAACCTCCTTAGGTTATTGTGTTGTCTATTTTAGGGCCAAAAGTTTTCCGCTGGAAAACGTTTGACCCTCTTTGGGTTTTCTTGCTTTTAGACGGTAAATATATACGCCAGATGCGATAGCCTGTTGTCCAGTATCAAGTCCATCCCATTGGATCATTGCTGTATGCCCCAGCGCAACATCGAATTGTTGCACCAGTCTTCCGCGCAAATCATAAATTTGCAATTGTGCAAATTCTCCAACACCGGAGTCATTGCTTATTTCAAAGCTTACGGTACTATTAAATGGGTTGGGGTACGCTGACAAAACCAGTGATCCAGGAAGCAAAGGTCCATTTATTGATTCTGGATTTAAGGTATATATGTAGCTATATACCAAATAATTATTGGGGGCAAAATCATCGGGTCCCAAATCGGCATTATCATTCACATTGAACAGTAACGATAAACTGTTTCCAGACATCTCCAGACTTGCCAGGGGGAGGCTGGCTTCAAAACGATTGGCTTCTATAGCTCCCGCTTCCAGTGTGACCTCACCCACCCATTCCCAGTTCCATGAATTATTAGAGCCGTTATAATGAAACAGAGAGCGGTTCTCAACCATAAAGTCGGCACCGAGCAGAGATCCACCATAGTGAAAACCTGTCTCAGAATTTTCATCCGTATCCAGAAACAGATGATAAAAATAGCTTTCAATCACCGGGGTTCCAGCAAAGCTGCAGGAAAAATATAAAGCAGCACCATCTACTGCAATCCAGATTTCCTGAATGTCACACGCAGCTATGGGCGCATCTCCTATGGATTCAGCTAAAGCTATATTGTCAAAAGTCTGCCAATCGTTGAAATGACCATCCACAATCAAAACCGGGGAACGATTGGGATCCGTAGAGACCATAAAAAGGCGACGATTTTGATCCATGTTGCCTTCAGGGCTTCCATCACTGGCCCGTAAGGCAGTAAAATAGTCCATGTCCATGCTAGCATTGGAAATCGTATATTCGAGATCGAAATATTCCGAGGCCATCGGTTCAATTGTATCAAAATCTCCAGCCGCGCTGAAATCAGGTGCTTCTGTCTGGAAGTATAGATGATAGTCAATGGGCAAAGTCTGATCCACTGCCTCATTCCAAAACAAGGTGACATCGGTTCCATTCAGCTCATAATACAGGATACCAGGTATTCCTGTCCAGGTTGGTGAATTATTGTCAACGGGGTGATGATGATAGGTATCATACCGAATTTCATTGAGCGCGATGGAACTTACGGCCGTCATCCAGCCCAGATCGATTTCGGTAAACTGGATTTGATTGGCAAGCAAAGATTCATAATCGGCTTGCTCCACAGTCATATAATCAAGGGCAACGCATGTGAAACCATCTGATTTATTTGCCTCGGTATTGATAAGCGGTGCCCAGGTATCTCGAGCACCCTCAAACCAGGGACTGACATACCCGATTTCCAGATCCCATTCCCAGGTGAGATAATAGCTTTCATACATGTATGCATTCATGGAATTTCGAATTAAATCTCGAAACTGGTAGCCCGGCAGGGCTGGATGCATATAAATCGAGGGATTATTTCCAAACAGGTATTTTTCCGGATACTCCGCTCTGAGATAGGCCACATAGTTTGCCATGCCCTCTGTGGTCCATTCATAAACACCACCCCAACTGGCTGGGAAAGGGACACCCATCGTGTCCATGAATAGTCCGTCGCAACCCTTGTCATATAGTGTTTCATCCAGTCTGGCCTGGTTGAATGCCCACCAATTGGGATCGCCAGCGTTCACATAATAGCTGTTCCAGATATCATTCATATCTGGTTCCCCATTATGATCTGCATCGTCTAGAAAATACGAGGCAAGACCGGCATTCTGATACACTGTATCAGACCCATTGAAATAAATCGGACCGCTGCCATCCCCCACTTCTGTCACGTTATAGGTTTCTCCTACACTCACGTACCCAAAAACCAGGACGTCGTCGTCTGAACCAATGATATCATCGAAACCATTCCGAATATCCAACACTTGTTCCGCCGATATTTGGTTTGGCTCCAAAATGAACATATCAAAGTATTGAGCCTGAAGTACCTCTGTGGGTCCAAAAGCACCATAATAGCAGAAATAATCCATATCGGCGCTAAAGTCAGGCAAAGGACCGGTCAATTGGGCAAATCCCAGGGAGATAAAGGACAAGATGATGACTGCGATTTTCATGAATTAATGTTTGACCACCCTACCTGATGACCACAAATTTTTCATAGACATCATCCAACTTGGACCCATCCAGATTTTCACAATCTGTGATATAGGCAATGTATACACCACTAACGATGCGTTGGTTGGATTCACTCAATTGATCCCAGGGTTCATCCCCGCTTCCGGATATGTGAGACAATGTTTTAATCAAATCACCAGTGGCATTGTATATTTTGATACTGCAGAATGCCGGCAGATTAAAAAACTGTAGCTTGTTTGACTCGCCAGTAAAATTCAATTCTCCGCCAGAGATGATAAATGGATTGGGGACAACCCGAACACTATCGTTATGTGTTGGTGCCGGTTTGAATGATACGGCTTCACTGACAGTCCGATTCTGGTAGGCTGAACTCTCCAACGGTCTGCCGGGGAATAAACCATCATTCTGTGAGCCATCGTCTACTGCAGTTACATAGTAACGGTAAGCCTCCCCTCGAATGGCTGTCGTGTCAATAAATTCTGTTATATCTGAGCCTAATTCGGCGATCCGTTCATAAACGATACCTTTGCCGAACTCATCTTCCTTAAAGTCGATTAATTGGGCACCGAGCTTTCGATAGATGCGGTAGCCGGCAAGATCTGGGACACCGGTCACTGGATCTGGGACAGCACTCATATCTTCCCACTCCAAGCGGATAAATCCACCACCGCTGCTCACTGTCAATGCCGGTGAAGGCAAAGGTGCCGGAACAGGGTTTCCATTATTCATGCGATCCCAAGCCCAACGTGAACGGCTCAAATAATCATGGAGCGAATCCAGGCCCTGGCCAATGAAATCCCGTTTGGCATCATCATCAAAAGTTGCACCGGGTTCATCACGATACCAGCTGAGCCATTCCTGGCTTTTTTCATAAACTTCATTGTAATCTACACCGCCTACACCGACTGCATAAACGATATCCACATCTTCGCCTGTGGTGAAATTGTAGGGACCCAGGCTCATATGCATGAAGTCACTCTTTGACCAGTGGCTGTTTCCAGGATCTTGCCAATCTGGCGGATGTTGTTTCTCACCCGTACTAAAGTAATCATAGGCTATAAGACCATCATAGACACTCGCCCAGACCTGAAAAATGTCTGACAGCGCTATTGTGTTTAGCATATCAGGCTCATCTGTTGGATCTGCAGGCGATTTGTCCGAATGGAGCAGTGTGAAGCCAGGGATTTGGTAGGATAGAAACTGACCCTTTTGTGCATGCAGAAAACTGGGATCACCTGTATCATCGAAAGGTTTACCACCATCTTCAAGCGTGGCCACATCTGTGTCATTCCCATCCCAACCATAGATCATAAGCATGTCGGCACGTGTATTGTCCAAGCTTGAAGGATACAAGGGGCTGACCTCGTCCCAATCCATCCAATCATCATAGGCATCTCCACCCCATCGGTGACCAGTGATTTCTTTTTCACCGGCAAAACTGGGAATCATATGATAGCCCACCGTAAAGTAGACATTGGACAAATCCTGTTGTGGGTAATCGGGATCTAGATCTAAAAAGTCAGAATCGCCGGTGTATTTAAAATTCAAATGATAAATGATATAATCATCATGGAATTCATTGGCAAATGAGTAGGTCTTCAGCGTCACATAAAATCCGGGTGTCGCCTTCATGACCAAATCAATTTCCACATCAGCCATAAGATCTGTGACCAGCTCACCTTTAAAAACATAACTATCATTTTTATTATCCACGGTTATTTGTGGCGGTGCGTAGCGTCTAAACTCATAGATGCCCCAGGGGGCTCCTTGAGCAGCAAGATCAGCGCTGAGTGAGGGTCGACCACTATATTTGGAGTTTAAAACCTCACTGGTATCCTTGGTTCCAATGGTTGTCGTTGAATCGATAAGCCAGGATCGATAAGATTCAACCAGCACGGAAATCTGCGAAAATTGGACGCTTTCAGAGTCATAAACACCCTGTGGCCAGGTTAACACGGGTTTGTCACTTCCTGACGTGTCTAGAAAAAAGCCGTCATCAATGCGCTGTTTCAACTTTCCCAGATCATGAAAGCGGCTGCCAACATTTGACTGGGCAATTGCCACGGACAGGAGCAGGAGTGTTACAACGGTAATTATTACGAGTCTAAGCAATTTCATGATTATTCCTGAGCCTTTTATAATGAGAAACGCAACCCAATTTGGATATCACGGGGATTAAGGAACTGAGTCCAGGTATACCATCCCAACTCAAGATATTCTTTATCATAAACGCCATACTTATCATCCCCCTTTTGCACGCCTGTCTCAAATGGCAGCCTTAGTGAGGACAAATAGGATGTGTAGCGTTCAACATTTGTGAGTCGTTTTTCATTGAATAAATTGGATATGGAAGCATAGATGACCATGTCTCGGGTGCCAATCCGAGTCGTCTTCTCAATCGAAAGATCTGTATTGGTCCAATCGACCGATTCTACCCATTGTCTGGAGGCCAAAGAGGCGGACTCATCCAGAATGAATTTACCACCGTCAGACCAACTTGTGATAAAACTGGCTCTCCAGCCGCCCAGCGGATTTATTCCGGCAATTTTTCTACCGAAATTATGCGGGGTCATAAAATTCAGATTGGCAGAAACCGAAGGAACTGCGTAGGGTTTGATTTGCTCGTATTGTAATCTGGCTTCATACTCGAGGAGTGGATCTTCATAGATACCAATCTCACCGGTCCTACCCCTGCTCTCTGTACTGTATTCAAAGGTGGTATAGAAAGTGAACCAGCGCCCACGATTTTTCTCAATTCTAAATTCCAGACCTCGGATATCACGATAGCCATTGTTTGACCAGGTATTTATTTGAATATCACCCGTACCGAGTTGTCCGTTCCTGATATCCAGAGCCACAATTTCGTTGGATACATCTTTGTAATAAGCTCCGAGATGGACCAGATATTTCTTAGCAACAGAATGTTCATAGCCAACTTCGTACTGGATAGTCTTTGGGAAATCAAGTTCCAGGTTAGGAATGATCTGCGAACCCCCTGGTTTAACATTGAAGTAATAGCGTGGATGACCAACCTGATAAAAATGACCGTAATTGAAATAGATTTTTGCATTCACTGAAATCGGGTGTGAAATGCCTAATCTGGGGCTAAAATGAAGTTTAGCAGTTGATTTATCCACGCGTAAAGAATCAAATCCATTGATCGCAGAATCGAAATACCCTGATGTATACGTTGAATTAAAGGGATCATCCAAATTAAAGGGGTCATTCCTGGGATCATAATAATCGGCCCGGATGCCGAAATTTGCGACCATACCCTCAAATTCAAGCCGATCCTGGATAAATGCACTTCCCTTGATGGGGTCTTCCGTATAGTAAATCCACTGGCTGGGTGCCTCCTCATAGGTATAGACACCTCCACCGCTATTCTGTAATTCACGTTCTTTGAATTTCGTATAACTGAAATCGAACCCGGTTTTTATCTGATTGCGTTTGTTTATCTGAGAAACATAGGTGCCATGGAAACGCATGCCTTCATAGGTAGAGTGATTCTGACCGCGACCTAAACCTCCTAAAATGGATTGGTTGGGCTGATCCCACTGTTCGGCACCTTCCCCGAGATGTCCGCGAGGACCCTCATCATAACCGATTCCTGCGATAAATTTGATCAGTGTGGAATCCCTGACGTCAAGGGGTTCCTGGATAGTCTTGTCACTGGTGTATTCCAGTCCAAGATCAAGATAGGACGATGGGTTGAAAATGTAGGACATCTGTAGCCCGCCTACATAACTTGAATTTTGGATGGGGTTAAACGCACCCTCCGCCCACAAATAAGTTGGCGAATTGAGTAAATAAGACATGGCATAAACAGAGCCACTGCTCCCATTTAAAACCGCTGGAGAAGCATCGTAGACACTACCGCCGCCGACACCATCTTCATAATTAAAGAGATTAATAAACCGCAGCTTAATCTTGTTGCTTATGGTGTAGTTCAATTTAAGCTGACTTACCGAGTTGAAATAAGCTTTGCGACTCAGGGGCAAATAATACTGAGAATTTTCAATTCGCTGAGAATACATAAAACGCAAATTACTTATGGGAGTCGGCCCAGAGAGGGTTACATCTGCAATCATATCTGGCAGATCTCCATAGGTGATCTCCCGGTGACGCCATTTCCAGATTTCCAGAGCTTCCTGGGGCGAATAATCATTTGAACTGATATTATCTTTGGCGTTGTTAAGGGCAACCTGGTTCCAGCCAACAAACTGAAAGGGATATGCGCCCGATTCTACATCCTCTTTGGTGACACCAGTGAAAGCCTTCTCACCAGCGTAAACAGTCCAAAAGGGACCATCTGGAGCAAATGGACTTGGACCAAAATGTTTTTTGGCTGCCGGGCTAATGCGTAGATCCCCGTTAAAGGATATGCGATCTCTGCCTTCTTTTGTGATGATGTTCACCAATCCAGAACGCACTTGTCCATGCTCAGCATTAAATCCTCCAGAAAGTATTTCAATTTCTTCAATGGATGACATGTTGATACTTGACATGGGTACCTGGGTTCGCTCATTCATGAGCGAAACGCCATCAATGATGATATTGGTTTCATCAATACCACCGCCACGAATACTAAAACCAGATCCATCTTCATTTGATTGGGCTGAGATTCCCAGCTGGGTGGAGAGGACTTCATCGATACCTTCCAGGGGCAGGGATTCCACATCCTCAGCTCTGATATAATATTTACTGGCAGAGACATCCTGTTTGATGACTTCCCGTTCTGCCACAACGACGACTTCCTCACCTTCCAGACTGGCAGAAATCATATCAAAGTTTACGTTTGTCGTGCGATTCACAAAAACCACAACCTGTTCCACCCGCTGATTGGAATAGCCAATCATGTTGCAGGTTACTGTGTAGATACCCGGTGAAACATTAATGAGGAAATAATCGCCTTCGATATCGGTTGCTGCACCCGATATTCTATCCACTGGAAATGCGACACCATCCTCCCAGCGCTCAATGAGCATCACTGTCGCTCCAGGAAGTGATTCTCCACTGACAGCATCAATGACACGACCTGAAATTTTACCTGCAGCAAAACTTAATTGTGTTAACGACAGGAGTAAAATGATGGGATAAATTCCCTTAAAATGAGCATTTGATTTGAATTTTATCATCATAGACTCCTATTGGTGGTAACCCGTTGAGCCAACGTATACCCTTTGAATCATGCCAGGCTCTGTGGCGGCATTAACTTCAAAATCGTCAGCAATATTTGAGTAAACAAGGATAAGGTGGATGCCGTCCCAGGTCATATAGTTGGCTGTGGGTACCACATCGCCTGGGAAAAACTCAACCAAGTTTCCGGTGTTGGGATTGTATTGGTACAGAATTCGGGATCCAGCAGGAACGAAGTATAGATTACCTTCTGCATCAAACTCCAGGCAATAAATATCATCAAATTCATCCAGAACGACCTCAGTCTCACCCAGAGCTCCATCCAATATCTGGTTCCTGCTAATCGCTGCACCTTCCTCCTGCAGAGCTTGGGTTACATAGAGATACCCATCCATAATCTTGCAGCTGGTAGGACGTGAATATTCAGCAAGTTTCAACTGAAGCGATGTGTCCGGTAAACTTCGACCATTCATTGGTTCCAGATAGACACCACCAGAGATATCTGTGATCGTTGTATCAAAATAATCCTCAATTGCCACAATCTTCATCTCATAGTAACCCAGACTGGTGTAGAACATATCACCTGTGTTATGGTCAAATTCTATAGAAGAAGGGGCTGTAACATCTTTAACTCGCTTGCTGAAACTACTGTTTCCGGCTTTCGGGATTGCAGAGATCCAACTCAGATTGCTACCTCGTTTTAAATTTGAGCCCCAAATTGTATCCGTATCTACATCATAAATCAAATTGCCAAGTACTGTTGAGGTTCTAACAAGATCAACAACCCCGTCAACAGCTATCTTGTAAAGCGCTTTACTCCAGCCATATCCCGGCTGATTGACAATAAAGTAAATGGTGGAGTCGGGACCCGTTGTAACACCGGCTGGCCAATAAAGTGTATCGGTCAAGGCTGAGAGAGCCTGGAAAAATGTAAATTTTAAAGAATCGTCCCTCAAGACCCCGGATGTATCCAAGGTCTGACCTTCCCAATATCCCCAAAACTCAGTTCCTTGGACCGATACTTTTGGTCGTACAGACTTATTATTCAACATGGGTAATGTTACAATAAGTTCAGTGGCTGAGGCAGTTTTGATCACTGCCGGGATGGAACCAAACAGTACCAAATTTTCATCAACCTGGGTAGAGAAATTTTGTCCTGTGATCACAACATCAGTTCCAGCAAAGCCTGAATCTGGGACAACACTGAGAATGACGGGTGCGGGACCGCCTGATGGATGCGGATCGGTCCAGGTGCTGCTCTCTTCTGTGCAGGCAAGCAGCAGGAGCAGGACAAGGGCAGTAAGCGAGTAGCGCGTAATTATTGTCATGGTATTCCCCTTCCTATCTTACTGAAAGTCCAAGAGTGAACATGTGGACAGGGTTAAAGGTTGAAAAATTATTAAAAGCATAATTAAAATCGAATCCAAGTGGTCCCAGATGATGTTTGAATCCAAGGCCAAAAGTCAAATCTTCTTCATCGTAATTCATTTTATAGCCTGTTCGTATAGCGATCATGTCATTCAACATATACTCAAGACCGATATGAACCCGTTCAGTGTAGTCGCGGGCATGGGCCAGATCCGCTGCAACTGTCAATTTTTGATTTTCCCCCATATTCAAGGCGCTCAGAACATTCATTGCCACGCCAAGTCTAAAGGTGAGAGGTAAGGGAAAGGATTCCACAACATAGCTTTTTTCCTGGGAAAAATTCTGAAGCGACATTCCAATGCGCAGGTCCCCGAATCCAGGATAGAATAAAGTACCCAAATCGAAGCCTGGTATAGCCAGACTTGCCTCAACTTCATTGAGTTCGCCACTGGATAAATCTTCACTTGTATAAGCAGTACCCAGATCTTCATAGCAGTATTTAAGCACACCACCAACGGAGAATTTGGTGCTTATTGCAGAAGAAAGTCCAACGCCAACAGCCATTCCTGTGGGTGTGAATGTACCTAAATCGAGATAGCCATTTTCGTTTGTAGATCGAATGGTCGCGTTTAATGTGCCGTAGTCTACTGTAACCACCTGAGCTGACAATACCATGCGATCATTAAGTTTATAAGCCCCGCTCAATGCCATGTGGTTAATTTCTGCAATCCAGGCGACATTGGAGAAACTAAATCCAGAGTTTTCAATGTGTGCCAGACCTGCGGGATTCCAGAATACAGATGTCAGATCTCCATCCATGGTGGTGACAGCAGTACCCATACCTGTCGCTCTGGCCCCAACTGGAATTGAAAGCCATTTAAACCCGGTTTGAGCCAGTTTTTTTACTGCCCATAGCTCCTGGGGTAAAATCATGAGAACGAGCAACAGGGATACCAGATATTTTCTAGATTTCAACATAATTACACCTCTACGATTTAGATCATTCATAATCTTATTTTAAATATGTCGCTTTTTGAACTGTGAATTCAGTGTAGGTACTGGCGCGAATAAAATAAAGACCACTTGTTACGGTCTCATCTGGGAGCCAGCTCACAGTGTACTGACCAGGAAAGTATTCTTCATCAGAAAGGGTTGCTATCTTCTGGCCGAGTTGGTTAAATATTTCAAATTTTATGGGTGCTTCTTCCAGCACATTGAACGCCAGTGTGAAGCCACCGTTAAATGGATTTGGATAACCGGGAGCTAAGTCAAAGGAACCGGGGCTAAGTGGTTTTGATTTATGTTCTGGGTCAATACTGGTGGTTTCAACAAAATCGAAATACAGATCACCTGCATAGGTCTCACCTGCTGCGGCGCTGCTCACGGTGACGAAATGGTCCAAATCGTTATAACCTGTTGCATCCTCCCAGACCCCTTCATTCGCCAGACGGATGGCATATTCAGGACGATATCGTAAGGCTGACTGTGGATCTGATAAATGGAGGTAGACACTATATGTACCTTCAGGAACACCAAGAGGCACACCGCCAGTAATACTCACATTCGTTGTCTCCCCAGACATCCATAAACGCGGGTCTGCACTACTTATCATGGCGTATTCCACCTGAGTATCCTGATTTCTTAGCACCAACTCGAAATTTCTGGGATTGTAAGGACTGGCAAAACCATCATTGAACACTGAAAAATCAGCGCTAAATGACCCTCCCGGCTTGACCTCATCCTGGAGGGAAGCACTGATCAATTCAAAACGATAACCGAGGCGACGTTGTATTTCTGGCCAACACCCATTTGCTATCCACCCATCGATCACACCCTGGTGATAGTCACGGTTAAGCACTGACCAGTGCATCCGTCCCATATCGACAATAGAATTTGCACAGGCAGAATAGGTACTGGGATTACAAGTCTCTCCACCTTGTGGGACATAACGGTTATCAAGATTCAGATAAGTTTTGTCGGATTCAATATTGGTGTAGGTTCCATAATCTGTGGAACTAGCCAGAAAACAGTCGTTGTGGGCACCTGTTCTTGCGCGGTAGGTCCCAGAAAATGCTGAATCAGGCGTGAGGGGATCATTAATCCCATAAATCGCCTTCTTATAACCTGGCGTTCTAACCACGACCATTCGATCCACGGGCAGCTCCTCAAGTTCCTTATAAAGAACGGCTCGGCGAGAGGTGGTATTGTTTAGATTATTTGAAGAGTAATACCATTCACCCCAGGCTCCGATAAAGCCAGCCTCTACATAGGCGATAACATCTGCATTTTCTCTCCAGATGGGCCCCAGTTGATCAATGTGGGTCTGAATCCAGGCTAATGAGGCATCTGCTCCAGTCTGGCTGCTGGTATAACTGTAACGCATGACCAGTTTTATACCGTCTTCTCTGGCGGCCACAAGGTCATTATGGTTTCGATCAAGGAAGGTGGTGGAAAGACTGTCGCTGCGAAAGCTGCTGGTGCTGTAGATACGCTGAACTACACTCAAGCCATCATTTCTCAGACCCGTCGCATAGCTAACTGACACGGCACTGCTTTTATAGGCTGATAAGCCTCTCTCCGGGTTCACAAATATTTCATCTGTCGTTGTATAATTATGGTCAGTAAATGTCTGACCCATGGCGGTCATGGCAATGAGGCAAGTAAAAGATATCCACAGCAGGTTTTTCATTGTCTTCCCTAAACTAAATTTTCTTTTCAAGCCAGACAACACCCGCCTGGCTAATCGTTGGCAAACTGGCACTTAGACCGAATTTATTGAAAATACTCTCAATGACGGTCTCTTCTCCAAGATAGGGCAAATATTTAATCTGGTCATCACCAGTACCAGAAATGAACAATACTTCTATATTTTCCTGTGGAATCTGTTCGATGTTCTCATTGGCGATAAGCCCTGTATAATTGGCTATAAAAACATGGGGTTGTCCATCAACTTCAGCGATGTGTGTAACGATTCCAGGGTCAGCTCTGAGTAACACTTCAGGTTTGTACAAACCGCTTTTCAGAATGCCGCGCTGAAATGCTGCGAGCTGTTCCAGACAGGGATTCCCGCTCCACTCACCAGTATGAGCAGAATTGTTAAATTCTTTGTGTGCCATTTTATAGTAGTCAGCACCAGGAGTTCCAATTTTTTCAACAGCCTGTCCCAGGGCTTCAAGCGACCCCGTTTCCAGCCTCTGTCGTGCTCCATCATATAAACCCGTCTCACCCGTGCTCAACAAATTGCAGCCTTGCGTCGCAAGCGTGAGGAGCTGATCGAGTTCCGCTTCATTGATGATGCGTGCCTCGGGTAGAATAAGAACACTTCCTTGAAAATCAGCCAGCGTCCGAGGTGTTACAATCTGGTACTCCATATGGGATTGCATCAGTAAATATAGCGTCCCCATATAAGCGGGTATGTAGTCTTTCGTAAAATAGTCTCTGGATTTTGGTGAAAAATAGACACCCACTGGCTTGATACTTTTGCGCGCTGAAAAGAAGGTAGTTTCATGGGCAGCCAGCCATTTGTAGACTGCAGCCCTGGTATCATAATCATTTGAGCCAGACATAACATGGCCCCGGGCATCATACGGATTTGCGCCACTCATAATTTGGGACATGAACAGATTTTCCATGGCTTTGGCAGGGCTGATTTTTTCTTCCTCATCCCAGGAATAACTTAACATCCAGGTAGCCTTACCCCCAGCAAACGCTCTGAAGGAGAGCATCCCAGCCATATAGGCAATCCAATCAATGGGCTCTCGTCCGGCGGCTGTATAGCCACCCTCAGAGTATTCATGGGCAATGGCATCAGAGACGTCGTAGAGTCGATAGGTATCTGCTCCCACGATGATGGCGTCCTGGCCCAACCCGGGATAGATTTCCGGAATCAACATACAGTTTGGATTTACGGATTGAATATTCAGCCTTGCTTCAGCGACAAATTCGGTGATGGCATCCATTCGAAAATCCACCCATTTCAAGAAGTTGGCATCATCAAAATTGCCCAGATCCAAATCTTTGAATGCATCCAAACCCGTGCGCTGCTTAAATTCAGCCACCGTGTAGGGATCGAAACTGGCCCAGGTATCTGTCCAGCCATCAAAATGCGTCATCCAATATGGAATGTCCAGCCACATGCCATCAATTCCCGTGGCAGCGATGGCCCGAACGTGCTCCATCCATCTTTTACGCCATTCCGGTGGGAAGGGAGATATCCATACATCCTCATCTCCTGCTGAAATCCAGAAAGCGTCTTTTTCACTAAAAATAGCCAGATTGCCGTCACGATCAGCCTGAACCCAATCAGGATGGTCTTTGTATAATGAGTGTTCTTTAGAATCCGCATTGGCCGTAATACATTCCATTCCGGCAATATAGACAAAGGCATAATTACCGATAGCATGGGCTGCATTGGCCATCTCTTCAATGGCTTCAAGTTTTTCTTTGGGGTCAAGCCAACTGTCATAACGACCCGGAATATCATTGTCAGTTTCGATCCCAAAAACGTGGGTTTCCTGAACTTTTTCAATGATAGCTGGAATGGCAGCCTTGCTGAGACCGTGGCCCGCAATACGCGTGCGGTGGGACCAATGGGCGGGATCTGTGACTGCCAATACGGCAGTTGACTCAGAGCTTGCGACCTTTTCTGAATCACATCCAAGCACCATTAACAGTAATGATGCACAGAAAAGAAGGAGGTAAGATATCTGTTTAGCAGTCACGATCCACAGCCCTAATCGTTTGCCATGAGATAGGCTGACAATACTGCTAGCACCATCCCAATAATGATAACTGGTTGAGGAATTACCGAATAAATGATCAAACTCAAAATAATAGTAATGACAGGAGCACCCGCATTTGTTAAAGGACTCACAATAATGGCCTTACCATATCTGAAGGCATAAACGATACACAGAGCACCGACGGCATTCAGCACCTGTATGAGAGCTGCCAGATAAGGTCCTTTGAATCCCCAGTTGATGGGTTCGCTAAAATCTGTCATGAATAGCGCGATGGGAGCCAATAGCAGACCGGTTACCATCATATAAAAGAAGATACTTTCCGCTTTCATGGTCTCATTGGCAAATTTCATCACGTAGGCTTGAAAACCCCAGGCCGCAAAAACCAGTAAGGAAAAAATCACCCAGAGTGATCCAGTGGTGCCAGCGTTTTGAGGGGGTGAATAGGAAAGCAGGATGATGGCAATTAATGCAGCAACAATACCGATCCAGCCACGATTTGAAGCCCGCTCCTTTAATAGAACAAAGGATAGAATGATAGTGACCACGGGGGACATGGAGATGATTGGAAAAATCATATAAGCCGGTCCCATACGGAGGGCTTGAAACAGAATCAGCTGTCCACCAGCCCCTGTAAATCCGATGACTGCCCCTAAAAAGATAGAGCGTTTATCGAATTCAAGTTTCCAATCGATAATTTTTAAAGCAATCAAGGCCGGTGGAATCATCGTTAAGGCCCAGACCACGTAACCCAGCGTCGCTGGAAAGCCTGCCTTCTCGGGTATTTCAATCAGTGCGCCCCAAATACCCCAAAAACTGGTGGTTACGATAGCGTAAACGAGCCATAGTCTTGATTTCATTAATAATCTCCTGCGATTGGTTTATGTACTCCACATGCTTTGGCGTAAGTCTCTAACACGGCTCTGACCTTTGCGTGCATTATTGCCACTGGATGATTTTGAAGTCGCCCCTCTCTGATCAGTCCATATTCGATTGGCAAATACTGACTGAGCAGGGCAAGCGGTATTTCTCTGGATGATAAATTTTGAATGAGCTGATTTAAAGCGTTCTGAATCATTTCAACTGGCCAGTAATAGCGAATTCGATCACTCAAACTGAAAAATTGATCATATTGATGCCGGGAATTGTCTTCCGGGTAGTGTTTTTGCCAGTATTTAGGTTCAGAATTCATTGCTGACTGGATAATGGATTTGATGTTAGAGCCAGTCCATTTCGGATTCAGGGTCAATAATTCGACCTCAATATGTGCCAGAGCCAGAATGGATTCGCGAAGTGCGTAAGTGAGCTGGGGTCCGACTTTTAATATAGCAAAATGATCCACAACCAACTGCCGTAATCCGCTGGCTAACTGATAGTCCGTGGAATGGGCTTCAAAAAGCAGCGAGTCATAACTTTCGATGAGCTTTACCAGGGGTCGAGCTTTGGCAGAATCATATTCATCAATGAAATCAGACCCGAATTCTACGCCAGGTTGAGCCACCACTGCAATAACACGATCCCAGGCGGCGTTTAGACCCTTTTGAGCAAATAATTCCTCATGGATGGCAATGGTCTGGGCTACATCAGATGCACTGCTGGGAACCAATTCTTCAAAATTCTCGTGAGAGCCACCTGGAATCGGAACTTCCGTACCTATTACATAGACTGGTCCAGTCGCATCGCTTGCAGGAATTGATTTCTCAGCAACTTCACAAAGATCGGCAGCCCTGGCAGCAACAATATCTGGATCAAGAGCGCCTGCTGGATCATCTGCACAGCGCATACTGGTATCAAGATGGATTTTTCCAAATCCCGCTTCTACATATTCAGCCACCAGATCTCTTGAATTTTTCATGGCTTGCGCCGCAGGTAAATCCTGCCAGGTGTTGGGACCTAGATGATCGCCTCCAAAAATGATACGATCCTCTTGGAATCCGACTTCTCGGGCAATTTTTCCCACAAAATTGATAAAATCTGGTGGTCTCATCCCAGTGTAACCACCAAACTGATCAACTTGATTGGAAGTCGCCTCAACTAAAAGCAGGCTATCATCCGATTGGGCCTGTTGTATTGCCGCTGTAACCACATACGGATTAGCAGAGCACACTGAGTAGATACCCAGCGGCCTCCCTGATTTGTGTTGATGCGTCAATTCGGATAGAGATTGATAATGCATAATTATTTCGAACCGAAAATATCTTTCCCATTAGCCCGGATAAATGATTCCATCTCTTTTCTGTCTGGTGACGCTGTTGCTCCACCTACTTTTGTGGTAGCAATCGCCCCACAGGCAGAGCCGGTAACCAGGCTCGCTTCCAGGGGAGCGCCGGCAAGCCAGCTCAGAAGGAATCCACAATTAAAACTATCCCCTGCTCCCGTAGTGTCCACAGGCTTCACCTTATAAACATTTGACTTAAGGGTCTGTCCCTTTGATCTGGCTAATGCTCCCTCACTCCCGCAGGTAATCACCGTTGTGCTCGCATACTGGGCCAGAAATTCCAGTGCTTCCTCAACCGTATCTTTGTGAGCGATAGCCATAGCTTCAGATTCGTTTGGGAGAAATACATCTATAAACGGGAGCACTTTAAGAATATCGGCTTCATATTTATCAGCAGGATCAGGACCGGGATCGAAGGATGTGGTCATCCCCAAATCCTTGGCCCTTTTGAAAAGTTCGGCACAGGAATGTCGCATGCCCGGTTGTAAATAATAAGATGAGAAGTGGAGATGCTTTCCGCGCTTGACGTAATCAAAATCCACATCTGCAAGATTAAAAGTTTCCATGGCTCCCATATAGGTCATCATGGCATAGTCTTCGGGATACGATAGCGCAACGGTAATTCCAGTTTTTTCATCAGCCATTACCTGGATGCCACTACAATCAACACCTCGCTCCGCCAGAGTATCCGTAACAATTTTCCCCAGATAATCATTGCCAAGCTTACCTATAAATCCAACCCTCATTCCGAGATGAGCAATATTTGTAGCAAATATGGCGGATGCGCTACCCATGGTCAGGAGCATTCCACCTACCAGTTTCTCTTTCCCCATTTCAGGGAAGCCCTGAGGGTCACTGAGAATTAAATCCGCATTTAATTCGCCGACGACGACGATATCAAAATCACTCAATTCATATCCTTTCAAGCAAAAGTGTCTTCAAGGGTGACCACTTGAGTTAGGTTGCGTGGTTCGTCAGGCTCCATCCCCTTCTTAAGGGCATTATGGTAGGCCAACATTTGCAATGTGGGTAGCGAGAGAATCAATCGGGCATTTTCTTCTACGCCGGAATTGAGTTCTACGATATAATCGGCTTTAGCCCTAACCTCAGCATTTGCAGTTTCACAGATTACCAACGATTTTCCACCGAGAGCACTCATCTCACCAATCAATTTTGTTTCTGCTGAGCCGGTCTTATCAGATAGGAGATATACAATCAGAGTATCCTTGTCAACCAGTGACATGGGTCCGTGGCGATACTCCAGGCTATGGTATGCCTCAGAGTTTGCAACAGACATTTCCTTAACCTTAAGCATTCCCTCACTGGCCAGACCAAAATGAGGACCATGACCGAGATAGATAAATTTTGTAAAGTTGTTAGCAGAAATAATCTCGCCGGTCAATCCATCATATTTTTTTATCAGGTTGGCACCAGTGGCAGGTAGAGAAGCCAGTTGATCAAAGAAGGCTGAATTATTGGAGAATCGGGAAGCCAAGATCTGAATCTGTAACAACATGCTGGTGAATGAACGGGTCATAACCACGCTCTTCTCATCAGCATTTTCTATTAGATAGCGGTATTCGCCCATTTGAGATAAGGCGCTTCCTGCACGGCATGTCAGGGAGATCCTGTTGGTATCATATTTTTTGAGTATCTCACCGGCGAGTAAAATTTCGGAGGTCGTACCCGAGCGGGAAATCAATACGGCAGAATCAATTCCGCCAGATTGAGCATATAGATCAGAATAAAACATGATATCCGCTGAAGGAATAGCCTGTGCTTGACCACCACTGACCGCCTTCCACATTGCGGCGGCACTCAGTGAGAGATAATATGAAGTCCCAGACCCAATGAAGCCAAAATTGTGGTTGCTGGCTTTTTTGATCAGCTCTGACGTTGTTCCATTCAGATTTATATTATTTTTTATCAGCGTTTCCCAGATTTGTGGCTGGGACATAATCTCTTCAACTGTGTGTTTTGTCATAAATACTTTCTCTCGCCCGCAATTCCGGTCAAACCAGAATGACACCAATATTGCGTTCTTCTAAATGTTTGAGATAAGTTGGTGGAATATTCTTATCAGTAATGACGCGATCAATTTTGTCCAGACCAATGATCGACACCAGACTTTTACGCCCAAATTTACTTGAGTCCGTAAGAACGATGACTTCTTTGGCAGCCGCAGCCATACAGGTATTAATCTGGGCCTCATAAGGGTTTGGAGTACTTATTCCGGTTTCAATATCAAAGCCATCCACACCCAGAAATACTTTGTCAAAATGATACTCGCTGAGCATGCGTTCCGCCTGAATCCCGACCAGACTGAATGATTTCTCACGGAGTGTACCGCCAGTAAGCATGACAGTACAATTGGGATTCCCGGCAAGCTCGGTCGCGATATTCACCGCATTGGTCATAATGGTTAGATTTTCTTTGCCATCTAAAAACTTAACGATCTCAGAAGTTGTGGATCCAGAATCGATGATGATTGCATCTCCACTATGGATCAGCAAAGCGGCTGCGGCCCCTATTCTCCGCTTTTCATCTGCATGCAACTTTTGTTTCTGGAAAATGGATGCATCGGTGGCGACCGGCTCCCTAATTTGAGCTCCACCGTAAGAACGCAAAATGACACCCTGTTCTTCAAGATGTCGGAGATCGGCTCGAATTGTGACTTCTGAAACACCAAAACGCGCACTCAAAATATCAACCTTAACGCGTCCAGCATAGCTGATCAATTCCTTGATCTGATTTCTTCGTTGCGTGGTATGATTAACTGTTGTCATGCGCTCTCAGGTTTACTTCCTCACCCTATGCAAATTCTTATTGATTAGGTCCACCAAATAAGCGGTTTGCGTTTTCGAAATAAATTTTTCTTAAGACTTCGTCAGAAAGTCCCATGCCATTCAGTGCCCAGTGATACCCGTATTGGTCATGGCCATAGAAGTGTTCGTCTTCCGTTTCCAACTGCCTGATGGTCATCCTGTACATGTCGACATCGTGACCCATATCAGTCCCATAAAATATTCTATCCTGGAATGCTTCATAAAAGTCAGAAGCTGCTCTGGGAATTGGACCAACTTCAGCATATCGGGCACCATTATCAACATACAGATTTGGTAACGCACTGAGTAATTCGCCTAATTGATTAAGGTCGTAGCTGAGATTGGCATAGTGGCAGGCAATAAAAGTCGTATTGGGGTGTCGCCTCACTGCACTCGCCAGAATATCCACCATCCCCTGATGATCTATGATGCCAGGTTTGTTATCGAGTCGCCAGTCAAAAGCATTCATAAGACCGTCATTGTGTTCATCCATGGGTAGATACATCCAGATGGGTTCAGCAACGTGAATATTAATTGCCATCCCCAATTCAGCACATTTTTGAAGCAAGCCGTCAAGCCTGGGATCATTTAAGTGCAGTTTATCCTCTGGATTTCCATTTTTGTCTAATCCTGAGCCCTTGTCACTGAGTTCGCCGACACCGCGTGCCCCAACCTTATAACAACGTTCAAGCTCTGCAACAGCAGCAGGACCATACCCTGGTTTATCATAGCCACTATAATCAATGCCGCACCAGATCTCAAAGCGATCTCCGTAAGGCGCATAGGCTGCGTAAATGGAGTCAAAGGCTGCACCGTAGGATTTGGTAAGGATAATGGTTTTACTAATGCCTACTGCATCCATATTTTTAATGGCCTGGTCAATTCCGCCCTCGCTCAGGGCGTAGGTATGCGAATGCATATCAATGACTGGATATTTGGCTTTCTCAATTTTGGTTCTGACTGTTTTGTAAACTGAGACAGGTCGATAGTCCTTCAGGAGCAAAGACTCAACACCCTGGCCATTTTCTACTGGAGCAACAGGAACAGGTACCGGAGCATTAACACAACGGAGCAGAGCAAATGTCAAAACTATTAATAGTGAGAAATACGTGATACGATTCATGTCTCAAGCTTTCAATTTACTTTTAAGAACAATTATACTTGAATATAGATTCTCAATTATGCTTCGACAACAAAATATTCAACAATGAAAGAAGAAAAGCATTATATCGAAAGATATCGTAAGTTATTTCATTGATTATTTTGATGTATTTGTAAGCTGACAGCAGTATTTATGATGATATCGACGTACATATTCACGTATATCATCTTATTTATTATATGTTTATGTTACTTTTAATAATAGAAACAGAATATCTTGTATAATGAAAGCTCAGCATTTAGATTAGATACAAGCAAAATTTTATTTGATTAAAAATGTATTATCTGAATGGTTGACTAAGCTCAATCAAGGAGATTGAAAGGTGAATCGAATGAGACGATCATCCCCCTATTTGAATATTGGTGTAATCCTGATAATGTTAGCTAGCACGGGGCTTGTTCTCGGCCAGAGCTTCTCCAGCGGTAGTGTATTTCATGATCGTGGTGAATTGAAATGGCGAGTTGATCCGGCTATGTGGCTGGATACTTCAGGAGAATTAAAGCCTATTGCCGCCTGGCCACAGGGTGTATATGATTCAGAAAACATTTTGTATCAGTATTTCATGATTCTTTGCGACTCGTATACCGATAGCAATGGTGTGGTCATTCCAAAATTTCAAAATAACAATCCCTCTCTTGGGGACCTGGTAAACAGAGGCGAACCGTGGGGACTTTACCAAACACGGCGATATGATAATCCAATCGTCAGTGTAAATGGTATAGACGACGGCTACAACTATGAGGGCGCCATCGATCCAGATATTCCTGCAGACATTGTCACCGTACTTCGCCTGAAAACTGCACCCGGCTTCTGGATAACCCAAACGACCTATTCTTTCGTAAATCCAAATCATGATGACTATATCATTAATCATGTAAATATTGAATATACCCGCAATTGGGATTTCAGGAATGAAGAGCCTGATATTCCCCCGCAAGATCTGCTGGATGTCTACTTTGGAATCAGCTATCATCTGCAACCTGCCTGGAGTGGTACCAAAGAAATCATGGGCCATCGCTGGGGTGAGGATGCCTACGACGATTGGGTTGACTGGGAATTGGTAAATCCACTTATTCCCTCCGGTCTGGATAGCGAGCGTGATGATATGGTGCTTGCATATGGCTGGGATGGCAATGAGGAAGACGTCAGCTCACTGGAATCAGGTGGTGGTTATTTTGACGACACCGGTGATCCAAGTTTCCAACATGATAAAAAGGGTCAATTTCTTTCATATCAATATCCCGGATACACGCTTCTCCACGCAGATGAAAGTCCGGATAGCCCGGTAAATGATCGCAATCAACCCCATACCATGGCCATTGCTGGTCAGTATGATATCTGGGGTGATAATTATGGCGGTGCGCAGGGCTATGATTTTATTGCAGCTGGAGTATGGCAACATCCACCAGAAGAAGAAGGCAACAGCCATTGGATCAGAGGTGACCATATGATAATGGGTCTAGGACCCTACGATTTCCAGGAAGGTGATGATATTGATATCGTCTGGGCCGTTGGTGTTGGAGGCGTGGCCTATGACAGTACCGTTGTTCGGGGTAATGATTGGTTGAGTTGGTATAGAGGCGAACCAGGCGCGCTTTTCGACGATATTGCAAAAAAAGAATTTTTAAGTCAAGGCATCGATTCACTCCATCTCACTCTTAGTCGAGCACGCTGGGCCTGGGATAAAATAAAAAATGATGAGCTTCTGCCCGCCCCTCTACCTCCACCGAGCCTTACCGTTAGCGATGGTGGCGGTTTTATCAAATTAGAATGGGAGGATATGCAGGGAGTCCCTGATCCTGTTACAGGCGTACCTGATCTAGCTGGATACCGTATCTATCGCAAATTAGGAGCCGCCTTGATCAATTTTAGAGAAGACGAATTTGGCAAGGGTATCACCTATGAATTTCTAACAGAGGTTGGACCCGAGGTAACCACCTATCTTGACACCACCACAATCCGCGGTGAAAGTTACCACTATTATGTAACTGCACTGGATGATGGAAGTCAAAATACCAATGGTCTATTTCCAGGACAGCAATTAGAAAGCTCAGCCTACGCAAACCGCACACAGGGCGGCGCGGTTGCCTTCAAACCAGCAGGCACAAGGAATGATAGTGTCCGGATAGTACCAAACCCATTCATACTGAGTGGAGGAGAACTCAACTTCACTGGAGATGGCAACAAGCTACTGTTTGTAGGTATCCCAGCCTATTGCACCATCACGATTTACAACGCAACTGGTGACAAGATAAAATCCATTCCCCATACTTCAGGTAGCGGAGATGAGTCCTGGGACCAGCTTTCAGACTCAAATCAACGAATCGTCAGTGGCGTTTATATTGCCTATATCTCAGATTGTGAAAATCTGGATGGATCCACGCTTGAGGATGTGTTCGAAAAGTTTGTCGTGGTACGCTAGTCCCCTTTTTTCTCAGAACGATACAGAAATAAAAAAGCCCTCTTTCCAGTGGGCTTTTTTATTTCTAATGTGAGACAGTCGCTCAGATTATTCACCCCAGCTGATCATATTCACATGACTACCCTGTGTAATACCTTCAATGGCTCCCTGCTTGTAGACCGCTTCGATTCTAAAACTCGGCTCAATATCACCCCAGGGAGAAATTTTAACCCCGCCCTCTGTTCGTCTGATCTTCAACACCACATCCTGATCCACTCCCGGCTCAAGAACGCCTGAAAAGGACTCCATGATATAATTTTCACGTGATGCATCAGACAGGCGAAATTCAAACTCGATTGGTTTGGAAATTTGACCCGAATTGAGAGTGAAACGCTTGTAAGCTGGTCGTTCAGGTAAAGGTGGATATTCCAGTGCCCATGAAATTGGACCAACAAACAAACCGATAATATCCATTTCATCTCTCAGAGTCGCCGTATTCAAATAATCTGCGCTTTGACTCCCATCAGGATTTTTTCCAATTATCAAGGAATCCATGAGCTTACCGTTTATTTCATAAGTCCGAAGCGTCAACTTGTCTGCATCCAGGTCGATATCAGCATAATGATTCACAGATTGAGCATACTCCAGCACTGAGTGCTGTACCGATTCATACAGACTGGCACCGGACCCTCCAGTGGTTATATAGGTGATGGCCCACTCTTCATTTCCTTCTGTATAGACAGGGTGAAATCGCTCATAAATGTGTGAATGTCCGCCGAATACCATATCGATTTTATGTTTTTGGAATAGATCGGGCCAGTGGGGATTTCCCCAAAACGAGCGGTGCCCACCGAGATTGTAGGCTGGTCGATGCATAAAAACGATATTCCATTTGCCTTGAGAGGCCTGCATATCCGTTTCGAACCATTCCATCATCTCCTTAGAATCAGCATAGCGATAATCCAGGGAGATAAAATGAGCCATGCCATAATCGAATGAATACCATAATTTTTCATGTTCCAATTCGGGAAACAGGAAGTGTTCAACCAGCTTACCATCATCTCCACTTCCCTCATGATCTCCAAGTGTTGAAATAAAGGGTCTGCCTGCTATTAACTCCCCGGCCGGTTCAAAATAGAATTTGTCCCATTGCTCATAGTTCCCACCATCCTCAACCAGATCTCCCATGCTAATAATAAAATCGGGATTTGATTGACCAAGACCCTCTATGATCTTGGTGAATATTTGTGGTTTTGAGCGACTGTCACCTGAGATGGCAAAATTGCAGGGGGCTGCCATTGAGGGTGGAGACTTGAACTGGTATAGCTCACCCTTTTTAAACCCAAGCGCAATCTGATAAGTATACTCTGTATCTGTTTCAAGGTTATCCAGGCTAGCTTCATAAAGAAAGTGTCCATGTGCTTCGCCAAGGAGGACGGCTTTCCGGGTTTGGTCAAGTTTTGATTGTGTACCGTAAAGAACTTTTCCGCTTTTCTTTTTATCAAGTTCCCAACGGATCTTCATCCCGCCTGTTTTTGGACTTGCGAGATAGGGACCCTTGGTAATGACCTGAGCACTCAGTGAAAGGGTGACACACAGGACAAGTAGTAAAGAGATGGAATGCTTGTGATTCATAAAGCCTTCTTTGAATTGAATTGATTTTATTTTTGGTTAATCGCCACCAGCCGCGTACTGTTTTTGGGCACCTTAACAGGAATCTGCAGCTGCTTCCGTTTTACTTTTGCTCCTGAGATTGACTCCCCTCCAATCAACTCCTCCACTTGAAGTGATTTTGATAGCCCCAAAGCCTTGTAATCAAACCGGACCGTCGTTTGAATGTCAGCATCTGATTTGTTCAATAATGTGAGATAAATAGTGTCATCACCATGACTCCCGAAGCGCTCTATTCCAAGCTCACTATCAGAACTACTGGCAAAAGTTATTGGCTCCCACCCTGCCGATGCAATGGTTTGAATCAACGGAATGTACTTCTTAAAATACGGTCTCCCCTGATTATAGTTTTTTGGGTCAGCCCAGTATGGATCACTCGAAGCATCTGCACTAAAGAAGGATGGGAAGAAGCCGTAAAACAGCATACGCTCAAAATATACCCGATAGCCATCAAAGGGGGCTTTGGTGAATGCAGCATCTGAGAATCCTTCATTCAGAAGGACAACAATGGGTTTTTGATATGAGATTGAACGTCTGAATTGAAGAATCCTGCTGTCGTAGTCTGCCGCGTTAAACCAGCTGAATTCAGCACCAAAAAGATCAAGGATACCTGCGGCGAAGGGAGTCCAGCCAAAGCCATTGCCCATGGTCAGTTTCCCCGCCGAATGGATTTCTCTGGAAACCTGATTCATCATTTCATACTCGCTACTGTAGTTCCAGATCGCCGGACGCGGAGTATCAAGCGATTTTGAAAAGGTCAGTGGGAAATCAGCGTACTGAAAGTGAGCCTTATTATAATTCAAATCATGGTGCCAATTCCATTCCATAGAATCAAAATAGACCCCATCAACATTCATTTTGACTGCAGGATCAATTTCATCCCTCATGACATATGCAAATCGGTTTGGCAATGGCAGATCGGGATCCACATTGGTTGTAATGCTTACCGCCCAGCCACTATCAAACCAGGGAGTTTCCAGGCGGCGTGACTGATACAGCCCTTGTTTGTCAAGGGTAACACTGCCTGCCAGATACTCCAGGTGATCAGCCGGGATGGTCGCCTTACCGATGACCTCCTCATACGGTGAATCCAACTTGTTTATGGCAATTTGAATGTCCCAGGGCTCTGTATACTGAAAACTATAGACCTCAGGAGCAAGTTTATCAGCTTCAATGGTGGGTAGAGCTGTATCCAATCCACGATCCATGGAGGGATGATGGGTTTCATGAAAAGCGAAGCCAAAATCTTCCCAACCTTCAATGGTCATGAGTGGTGTAAAGGGTAGCCAGATACCCTCATGTTCCACCCTCTTTTTGAAATATTCTACCTGAATGTCATAATAGGCAGCCAGGGCAGACCGAAAACCCCAATCAGGTTTGTGCTCAAATAAATAGAGTGTGAAATGTGAGCGATTGGGGAATTTTTTAGTCTCAGGACTGATTCCGAGATCAAATTCGGCAACCATTCCCCGTCTGGGTTGCAGGCTAAGACGAAATACCAAGGGTAAGCCCATATCCACGCCCCAGGTGTAACCAATCGATTCTGATGAAATGGATGCCAGTGGATAATAGGACATTTTTCCCGTTCCTATTTTGTCGCCGTAGCCTCCGTTTTGACCCTCGGCCACATTGAAGGCGCCATCTGGTGGGAGCTGGGTAAAGACATCGACATATTCAAAATATGCTTCGTTGCCAGGCGTTATTCGTTCAGAGTCATCAATATTTTTGTCCCAGTTAAATGAGCTGATTGTCGAAACCGGAAATGCCAGATCCACTGTAACACAATGTTCAGCGCCATCCAGAGATAGAATGGTGCCCTTGCATTCCAGATATTTGCCCTGGTCAATAAGGGCCAGCTCAAGCTCAAATCCTTTAGCCGCGTATGTCAAATGAGTGCTTCGGTTCAACTGTCGCGTTGCTTTTAAAGTGAGGGTCAGGGATTGCTCAACACCTGCGCCAAGGTGCTCTATAAGTTGGGGTCGTACTCCAGTCGCAATATTTGTTAGATTTGTCGTGTTGATGGAGCTGCCAAAGACAGACAAGCCACTGATGAGCAGCAGGTATAAACTTTTCATCGAATCATTCCTTTTCAGATGACTCTGAACAATTACCAGTCCAGATCTACACGATTTTGTGCGAGATAATCCCGGACTCGGGCAATGTCAGATTTTTCAGTAAGATCGGGGACATGTTCTTTTAGAGGTATTCCAAGAACGCTGCGGGGATGCATTGCGGCAATGGTCAAAACCACTCCGGGAAGTTCTTTTTCTTCTCTTTCTTTGCTCAGAGGGCAATCCCGAATATATGGGAATGCGCTAAAACCCGTTAGTTTAAACACATTCATACTCACTCGGAGTGATCCTGAGGCATCAGCATAATTCGCAATCTGCTTCGCATCAGGTTTCTCCACCATACCCTGCAAATAGCCATCTGAATCGGTTACAGTAAGTGCGAAGCCAGCAATTTTATCAACTGGGAAATCAAGCCCTGCCCTGTCGTAATTAATCCAGGCATGCGTAGCATCCGTTTCTCGAAGCAGTCGCAATGCTTCGGCAGTGTATAGATTGTCACTATTACAGCAGGTAAAGGCCTCTGTTTGAAGTTCAGGATATGCAATCATGGCCTGAAAGATTGCATCAGCAGTCCCATAAGGCTTGCTGCGTCCCTCAGGTATGTGTTGGATCACATATGAGATTGAAAGCCCGTGAAAGCTGTTGTTAGCTTCTGCTGGACCATACAAGGCTTTCATTGCAGAGTTATCCTTGCCTGTAACGATAACAACCCTTTTATAGCCAGCTTCTCGAGCATTGTACAATGCATAATCCAGGAGGGGTCGATTCGATGAACCGACCCCAATCATACCTTTGTCTTTTGAGTCAGCCTGGTCAGCATCTGCTGCCTGAACTGAAGAATCCTGGACCGCTCTTTTCATCCTGGAGGACAGACCTCCTGCCATAATTACAAGTGTGTCATGCATGATCTACTCCACATAAACTCTTATTAATCCTCCAAGGAAGTAAACCAGCATCCCAATGACAGCTATCCAGCTTGCAATGGCATAACCACCGCTTCCCAGGAAAACCCCAACAAAGAACAAAATCAAACCCGATAGAAAGACCAGCATGGCCATACGCCCTTTGGGTGTTTTAGGGATAATGTGATAGATATGTCCACTCTTAACTTCTTCATCACTGATATGTCTGGCCCTCCATACAATGGCCAATTTTTCAGCAGATTCCGGTTTGGTAATTAGACTAACCAGCGGTGTGACCAAAAGAGCGACTGCTGCACCAAGAAAAGTGGTAGAATTGAAATCCAGATGGAAATAGAATTTCCCAATAATCCCTGCTGTTGCACCAGAAAGATATCCAACCAGTGCTGCTGTACTGGTAGCTCTTTTCCAGAGTAGGCCATATACGATAGCAACGATGAAAAGAGGCATATCCATGATGCCAATTACCGTGAGGTAGGCTTCAACAGCCCCGCCCAGTTTTGGAACCAAAAAGGCAAACCCAATCATAAACACACCAACAATACCAGTCATGCCGCGGGCAATCAACAAGACCTCCTTATTGGTCGCCTTGCGCTTTCTCAGGCTTTCGTAAATATCATTTGTAAAGAGTGTGGCAACCCCATTCAGGTTTCCAGAAATAGTGGACAGCTGAGAGGAGATCAAGCCACAGAGCACCAGACCCAGCACAACATTGGGCAGCATATCCGCCAACAAAATTGGAATGGCTTGATCTGCATTTTCCAAACCGGGGTACAACACGCTGGCTGCTAATCCAGGAAGATTCCAAAGTAAGGCAAACGGGGTTGTGATTATGCCTGCAAGGACCATACCTTTGGCCACCGTTCGCGTACTTTCTGCGCCAAAAGCCCGTTGCAATAAGCCCTGATCCACACTGGCCCATTGGATACCAAGCAGAAAAATCGCCAGAATGAATTTCCAGTTATAGGGTCCATCTTCTCGGACGAGGGTGAGCGCATCAGGTGGAAGTTTATCGATAAGACCTGGCATCCAGCCAACCGCCGCCATGGCCATGGGAAGCACAATCAAAGCGCCGATGAGCATAAACACGAATTGTACCACATCCGTAAAAGCAATTGCCCACATACCGCCAAGAACCGTATAGACAATGGCGATCACAGCAAATACAAATATCCAGAAAGCGAAGGATTCGACACCAGTGATTGCCTGTGCAGCAACCACAGCAGTATAGAGCACCACACCGAGCCAAAAAGCCAGGCGAAAAATCCACAGCACACCAACCAGAGTTCGTACGCGTTTATCATAGCGTTGCTCTAAAAATTCAGGAATGGTCTTGATGCGCAATCGACGCATGATCGGGATAATAAAAAGACCTGAAAAGACAATGGCCATATTCCCTGTCCAGGTTTGCCACAGAATAGCAATTCCGTGTTTGTAGGCGACACCCGCCTGTCCTACAAAACTATAAAGGTTAACATTGGTTGCAGCAATAACTGCAGCAAGGATGAAGGGCGTTAATTTGCGCCCAGCAACCATAAAATCGTCTGGATCCCCTACCCAACGGTAGAAAAAGGAACCGATGTAAAAGGTTATTCCAAGAAAAACGAGTACAATTACGATATCTACTGTAGCCACGATAATTTCCTTTTTTTAATTGAGTAATTGTTTTTGCTGGATGCAATCCTAGGCTTCGGATTCATCTGCTCGATCTTTTTTTAATTTTAAGAATTCTTTGAGAGGTACAATAATCCACATGATCAGGATGATGAAACCCAATGACCAAATGCTCCACGTGATCCAATCAAAATACATATTTCAGCTCCTACCGTTTTATTCTTTTTTTGATGTTATTTTGCAATCATTACTTCCACACCCAAGCCCTCCAGGGCGAGCTTGAATTCAGCATCAATCTTTTCGTCAGTTATCAGTTTTGTAATGGCTTCCAGGCCGCATATTTTTGAAAGACTGCGGCGCCCGAATTTGCTTGAATCAGCAACCACAATGACCTCACGCGAGATGTTCACCATGATTCGGTTTAGACTGGCCTCTTCAGCATTTGGTGTTGATATACCATATTCCAGATCCAATCCATCCACACCCATGAATACTTTGTCAACATAATATTTTGTCAATAAAGCTTCAGCGTCCGGTCCGATTAATGAAAATGATTTTTTGCGCAAAAACCCACCAGTGAGTAAGGTTTGAACCTTGTTCAAGGGAATGGCTGCATACGCCACATTCACTGCATTTGTAAGAATGGTAATATCAGATTTTTCACCGATAAATTGGAGCATTTCAAAGGTCGTCGTACCTGAATCCAGGATAATAGAATCACCATTCTCGATTAACCCAGCAGCTGTTGCAGCGATCTTACGCTTTTCAGCCATATTTAGACGTTGTTTATCCACCAGGGGATGATCAAAGCCAACGTTTTGTTTGAGAAGAGCGCCCCCGTGGGAGCGGTGAATCAGACCTCGTTCTTCTAAATATTTCAGGTCATTTCTGATCGTGACCTCAGAAACAGCATAGGTCCTGGCCATATTTTCAACACGGGCAGATCCCTGCTCGTGAATAATTTCCAGAATGGACTGCCGGCGTTCCGTCGTCTTATTTTTCATAAATTACGCTTTGCTGAAGGGTAGATAAATAACTTTCATTATCTTTCGTATTAACATAAATTACTTTCATTATTTAATCAAGTACTAATGATTACATCCAAGTTCTTATTTACGAAAAGACGCTATTGGGATGTATAAGTGAACTGTGAAAGGATCGATAATGGCGAAAAGCAATTTGGCATCAAGCGGTATTGAAAATCAGCGTCTCCTATCCCTGGATGTGTTCCGTGGTTTAACCATGTTCTTGCTCATCGGAGAAACCACTTTTTTTTATGAACACTGGTTAGAGTTGACCGCAGATGGCGGATTTCTCCACGCCTTCGCCCTCCAATTTCACCATCACCCCTGGAATGGTTTACGGTTTTGGGATCACATTCAGCCCTTCTTTATGTTTATTGTCGGGGTTTCTATGCCATTCTCATTCGGATCCCGTTGGGCAAGAGGAGATTCATGGAGACAAACCCTGAATCATGCGTTACGTCGATCAGGAATACTTTTATTTCTTGGCTGGGCTCTCTATTGCATAGGACCTGGTAGAATCACTTTCGAACTCTGGAACGTTCTGGCCCAACTCTCCGTAACCTACCTGATCGCCTTTCTCATCATGCGCAAAGAAATAAAAATTCAATTTGCTGTATCTATTGGACTCCTTTTGCTAACTGAAATGCTCTTCCGATTCTGGCCCATTGCCGGATTTGATCAGGCATTCACCCCGGATAAAAACTTTGGCGCCTGGGTTGACCTGCTGCTCATGGGGAAATTATCCAACGGACATTGGCTGGCCTTCAATGCCATTCCCAGCAGCGCTCATACCATCTGGGGGGTTCTCGCTGGAATCCTTTTAAAAAGTGACCGAGAATGGGCCGTCAAATTGAAATATCTGCTTATTGCTGGATTTGTTATGATCTTCGTTGGTTACGCCCTGGACCCCATCACTCCAATCATCAAAAGAATCTGCACATCATCCTTTATCATTGTTACTGGTGGCTGGGCCCTTGTCACCCTGGCCTTCATGTACTGGCTTATCGATGTTCGCAAAGTGGGTAAATGGCTCTTCTTCTTTGCCATCGTGGGGATGAATCCCCTGGCCATTTATCTGTTTACCCTCACAGGTGGCTCAGAGTGGTTCCAGCATATCATTCATCCCTTTGTTCATGGTCTCCTTTCTTTTACACCGGAAGGGTTTATTCTCATGATCGAGAGTCTCACTGTTTGGGCTATGTTATGGGGACTCACATACTGGCTCTACAAAAGGAAGATTTTCATACGCATCTAATCACGAGATTGAATTATGGATCGTCGAAGCATTATTAAAGCAACAACTGGTCTTACTGCATTGGTTGCTGTTGGCATCAGGGATGCCAATGGGGACAAACTGTAAAGGATTACGCAGCAGTGCTGAGATCGAAGTGTGGGATCAATTTTATGCAGTGGGAATGGCCTGTGAACAGACACTAAATTCAGATGGGAGTCTTACACTAAAGCCATATCTACGCTATTTCAAAGCAGTACAGTCCCCCTTGGTAGTAAATAAAAGAAGGCTGATACATCCCTCATCAAAGAGCGTGTATCAGCCTTCTCACTTTTTAGCAGATCTTTGCTAAAATTTCGAGCGATGACCTACCAGAAGATTGCGTACAGGGCTACCAGAATTACCCCAATAATCATCATGCTGATATTGAAAACAGGTTCAGTAGCAAAGTAATTTCTGGATACGGGAATACCCTTTGGATCTGCAGCTCCCTTGCCCTCAATCTGGCTCACGATGGCAATGATTATCATGGTGACGATCCAGACGATCATCATCTGATGCATCCAGGCCATTTCGGTACCCAGTTTCAAGGCCAATGCAATTGGTATTGAGGAAACAGCTCCCCAGATGGCTGCGTTATTGGTAGATTTCTTATAGAAAAGTCCCATCATAAAAACACCAAGAATTCCGGGGCTAACCAGACCGGTATACTCCTGAATGTATTGAAACATTTCCTTGATCGACCCGAGCATGGGAGCTACCAGCACTGCAATAATCAAAGCTACCAAAACACTCAGCCGACCCACTTTTACCGTTTGCTTATCATCAGCATCTTTGTTGATATATGCCCGATAGATATCCATTGTGAAAATTGTTGAAGTCGAATTCAACATGGACGCCAGAGAGGATACGATGGCTGCAGATAATGCAGCAAGAACAAGCCCCTGTAATCCAGTAGGCACAAACTGGCTGATTAACCAGGGATAGGCTTTATCATAGTTGATGCCACCAGTTGTACTAAAAGCTTCCTTTACACCAGGAATAATAGCAGTGCCCTCAGGAGCGGTAAACATCACATAGGCTACGATTCCAGGGATAACCACAATTATTGGAATGATAAGTTTCAAAAAGGCCGCAAAAACAATTCCCTTCTGTGCCTCCTTCAAAGATTTAGCAGCAAAGGTTCTCTGGATGATATACTGGTTGAAACCCCAGTAATACAGATTGGCGACCCACATACCCCCCACCAAAACAGCAATTCCAGGTAAATTACTAAAACTGGGATGCCCCTTCTTGAGAATCATATGGAAATGGTCACCTGCCACATTGTAGACATGGGATAAACCGTGGAAGATACCACCATCAGGGGTCACATTGTTCAAAGCGATAACCGTTGTGATCAGTCCACCGACGATGAGGAGGATGACCTGGATAACATCAGTCCAGGCAACCGCTGACAAACCACCCCAGATGGAATAGGCAGCCGCGAAAAAGGCCAGAGCCAGGATGCCGTGGATGATATAATCGCCGTTACCTGTGCCCAGAATCGTATCCAGTGCTTTGGCGCCGAGAAACAGCACCGAAGTCAGATTCACAAAAATGAACAGTCCAATCCAGAATACGGCCAAAATGGTTTTGAGATTCTTGCTATAACGCACTTCAACAAATTGGGGTATGGTATAAATACCTTTTTCAATAAATATGGGCAGAAAATATTTACCCACAATCAGCAGAGTGATGGCTGCCATCCACTCATATGAGGCGATTGCCAGACCCAATGAAAAACCAGAACCAGACATGCCTATGAATTGTTCAGCTGAGATATTTGCAGCGATCAGAGAAGCACCGATAGCCCACCAGGGTAACGATTTACCAGCAAGAAAATAGTCTTCTGCATTTTTCTCATGCCCCTCTTTCGTCCGTGAGACCCACAGGCCCACTGAAACAATCAGGATTGCATAGGAAGCAAAAACCAGATAATCAACTAATGAAAACTCCATGAATTAGCCCTTTTCCTTTTGTTATTAAAATTCAAACGCTTTACAGAAATATTGATCAATCAGTAAATATCAAAATATGTACAGCCCCAATTTAGCAATTGATCAGTGAAACTTCCAGATTCATGGACAAAAACCAAGCCATAATAATGAGGCTTTCTATTTCAACACTTCGCGACTTTTTCAAGACAATTTTTTATCATTTTCATAATTCATATTATCAATATGAATGGTTCCTGCCAGGAGAATTACTCCAGGGCCAGAATTTGCCCTGCACCATTTTGGCGGAATTGAAGCATGGAGATTGCCTGCTCTCCAAATAAGTCCCGCATTAAGGTAGAGTATGCATCCAGATCGTCCTTGTGAATGTATGCCTGGATTGTTCCTGCAAATCCGCCGCCATGAACTCTGGCGACACCTCGACCCGATTTTTCAAAGAACAATTGAGAGACTCCCAAGGCAAAAGCCAGTCCCTGCTCCCTTCCAGCGCTCCCCGGCAGAACTGCGTTCTGGAGTAAATTCTGCGAAGATGCGCCACTGGCTGCTACGGCTGTCAGAAAAGCTGAAAAATCATTCGACTCCAAAGCCGCTACCATCTGATCCACCCGAGTATTCTCGCTAAAAAAGTGCAAGGCTCTCAGAACCGACCGATCTCCCAGTTTGGATCGAATTTCAGGCATCCGCTCCAGAAAATCCGCCTCACTTACCTCTCCCAGTTGGGAAACACCCAATTCATTGGCAACCAGTCGCATTTCTGCTGGAATGGACGCATAGGCTGGTGTCAAATCCGCATGACTGCTCCCACTGTTGACCACCAGAAGCTGATAATCCGTCTTGGCCAGATTGAATTCCATTTTATAGATGTCAAGCCGTTCTGGATCAGCAAAATCAATTTTCAAGATTCCACCCACAGCCGAGGCCGTCTGATCCATTAAGCCGCAGGGTTTGCCAAAATAAGTATTTTCTGAGAATTGGCCGATCATTGCGATCTTTTCTGCTGAGAATGCATTTGAGTTGTACAGGCCATTTATGATGGTTCCGATCAAAACTTCAAAGCTGGCGGAAGAGGAAAGCCCGGAGCCAACTCCCACATTACTGGTGATGCGAGCTGAAAAGCCACCCAGATTTCCACCTGATTCTGCTATTCCTGCCAGGACACCTCGAATTAACGCATTTGTGGTGCCAGTTTCCGTTAATCTGGGACGCAAGTCAGAGATGTCTACGACAAATCGTTCATCAAAACCGTCTGAGTTCACCACGACTTTGCCGTCTGAGCATTTGCGAACAGCAGCCAGTGTATCTTCACGTACTGCCGCACAGAGTACTTTCCCCAGATTATGGTCGGTGTGATTGCCTCCTAATTCAGTCCTGCCCGGGGCACTAAACAGATGACTGGCCTCAAAATCACAGCTGGCCAGAAGATTCACAATCCGGTCAATGCCTGGATGTTCAGGGGTCTCGGCACCATAGGCATCCAGAAAGTGTTCCGTTTGATTCTGCTCCTGAATTCGAGCCATGATTTGAGAATTTGTGACGAGTACCATATATGTCTCCAGCTATCGAGAATAGATTTCAGGTAATGCGGCCAACCGATTAGCCGCGGTTTCAGGAGTCAGATCTCGTTGCGCTTCTGCCAGCATCTCATAGCCCACGAGAAACTTTTTAATTGTGGCAGATCTTAAGAGTGGCGGATAAAAATAGAGCACACATTCCCAGCGGAGGAGTTTACATCGTCTATGTGAATGATCACCTGGAAAATTCATTGTTTCACCCATTAAAGCCTGTTTCCGAATCTAAAGGAAATTGTATGATGATAAGTTTCCCCGGGATTCAAAATGGGTGATGGAAACGACGGTTCGTTGGGGGCATTTGGAAATTCCTCAGGTTCAAGACAGATACCATTATACTTTTTAAACCTCATTCCCCCTCTTCCCGAAAAACTTTGATTGAGAAAATTTGATGTATACACCTGAACACCAGCTGCGTTTGAAAATACTTCGAGCGTTCTACCGCTCACTGGATGATGAACAGTCGCCATTCGTTGAAGGGAGTCTAATTTATTGTCTACGACGAAGCAATGATCATAGCCACCGGCAATCTTTAGCTGCTCATCATTCATCCCGAGACCAGCTCCGATTAATTTTTCTGATCGGAAGTCGAATGGTGTATTCGCAACAGAGCTTTTTTCCCCGCTTGGTATCGAATCTGGCATTAAAGCCAAGAACTTATCCGCCCGAATGTGTAACAAGTGATCACCAATTGTTGACTGATGATCCTCTGATAAATTGAAATAGGGGTGCATGGTTAGGCTGACCACTGTCTTTTTATCAGAACTGGCCTCAAATTCAACTAAAAGTTCATTTGAATCTTTCAGTGTATAGGTGATTTGGATATTCAACTCCCCCGGGAAACCCTGATCCCCATCTGGACTCACATGCTGAAGGATCAATTTGGGGATCTCAGCCCTGTCATCGATTGAGGCATTCCACAGGACTCTATTAAATCCCGCGGATCCGCCGTGCAAGCAATTCAAGCCCTCATTCTGATCGAGTTGATAAGTTTCCCCATCTAGTTGAAAAACACCATTGGAAATGCGATTTGCATAGCGCCCGACCACAGCACCCATCATGGCATTATCATTCAAATAGCCCTGAAGATCATCAAAACCCAGTGTGATATCAGAGAAATGCCCATGGCGATTCGGCGTCCGTATGAATCGAATAATTCCCCCGTAATTCAAGATCCCGACTAAAATGCCATTTGAATTTGTAAGGGTAAATTCATCGACCTCCCGACCATCGGGAAGCGTACCGAAAAGCATGTGTTTAATGTTCTTCAACATCGTTGAATTTATAGGGGGTTTACGAATTGTGTAGTCTTAATGATTATTCCTCATGATAGCAGAAAACCCGTTAGAAATAGTTTAATCTTGCCAATCCCTACTTCAGATAAAGCATCTTGACAGTCCGCCCTACCCTGCTAGATATATTTGTCTCAGGACTGAGGACCTGCATTCTGGCCAGATACATCCCGGTGGCAACCTGAAATCCCTGCTCATTCATTCCATCCCAGACCACTTCGTGCCACCCTGGGGACATTTCCTTAGATAGGAGCGTTCTAACCGCTTTTCCCTTTATATCATACACAATTAGATTTATGTTCGATAATTCCGGTACTCCAAAACGTAATGTGGTATTAGGATTGAAGGGATTTGGATAATTCTGTTTTAGTTCAAAGACTTGGGGTAGAATGCCTAAGGCATCATCTACTCCATTTGGTTCGATGAATAGATAATCCATAACTTCAGCCATGAGAAGGTTTCGCGTTTCTGCCGGGTAGACTGTCTCGAAGGGAAATCCCAGGTAGACCAACTTCCCGGCCGAAGTCCCACTGGGAAATAACCCAGCATAACTGATTCCGCCGATGGCGTGGGTATTCACATTCTGATAGCGGACAATATTTTCGCTTCCATTATTGGCGATCAATGCATCAGGGTATCTTACATCGAACGTACCATGGGTTCCATTGTCATATAAGATGGTGCCCACTGCATCTAGCATGCTACCTGCGATCCCTTCAGCAGAATAATAAACACCTGATATCCCACCAGGCGCGTCAGCTGAATAGCTGGCCTTTAAATAATTATGTATAAAGCTCTTATCAGTGGTGGAACCACGGTAATCCAGATCCCAGGCAATCTCCGCTCCTGAGACAAATAAGCGCCCCCCCTGTTTGAGGTAATTTGACACCAGATTCTGCTCGCTGTTTGAGAATGTTTCATCAGCAGTAGACTCTTCACCCAATACGTAATCAATAATCAAATAGTCATCTAGATCAACTAACCCATCCAGGACAGCATCGTTGGTAGCTGACTCGAAAGCAATATTATTTTCCAGTAAGGCTTGCCCATGCTGGCGAATAAAGTCATAGGTATTCCCAGCCGAGCTACGATCAAAGCCATTGACGATCAAAACCTTGGATGCACTCAACCCTGAAGGTAAAAGGGCTAAAACCTCGCTTTCGCTGGAATAACCTGACAAATTCTCGGCAATCAGTTTAAAATATAGAATTTCATCTGTTGCAAGACCGTCAAGTGTAGTACTATTCGAAGCTAAGCTGATGGATTCGTCAAATGCCAGCCCATCAATGCTGGTGAACAGCTGATACTGCAGAATATTTGGATCACTTTCGATAAAGATGGTCGCCTCACCAGGATTCTCAGAAGTTGCCCCAAACGAGCGCGGTCGTGCTGGCAGACTGCCATCTGGAATATAGGTGGGTTGCAGCATGGGACTTGATTCATCACTCAACAGAGTATACTGCACCGGGCTCTGTAGCACCGAACGTATGGAAAATGATGCACCATCAACAGTCACTTTTGCATCCAATAGCCTGACACCATGACTATAGTCAACATAGATATTTGAATGAATATTTGTCAGCGGTTGAATAGGGCTCCCATTCAACTGATGCCAACCGTATATGCATACATGACCAGGTCGTGCAGGATCAATAATCAGATTGCTCAGAACCACATCCTTTTTGGTACCTCCAATAAGTTGACCCAGGGTAGCTCCAGCGCTGTTGAGTTGACTCTCGATTGCGTTGTTATGCTGAATGAATTTTGGGATCCCCTCGTTTTCATTTCCTAGCGGGGCATAGGTAACTGGAGCTAACTGGATATCCGTATTGGTATAGACGTGATCTACCAGTTTCCGAGTTGGCATGGCCATACCATAAAAATCGGCGACCCGTTGAGCCGTAATTGGACCCATTGGTATACGACAATAATTGCTATCTGAACCAATGGATAAGTAATCAGGAAGGACACGATAGCTTACTGCGTGCGAATTCCCAGAGACATCTTGAAATGTGCCGTCAAGATCTACCAGTTCTCTCAGAAAATAAGGCACGTTTCCAGTATACAATTCGTTGAGAATCGCATTTTCGCGATCACTAAAGCTCATATCGATGACTGAATTCATGAATTGGGACCCATTCAAAGCATCGCCTCTTCGAAGGGGTATCTGGTAGCTACTCCTACCCAGAATTCCTGATTGAATCAGGGCTGAGTATGCTCTATCACCGTAATATGTGTAGCCCCCATTTTCATTTTCAGTACCGGTTACCATCGTGTGAATAAATCCATTTCTTTCAACTTGAACGGTATGCAGAATCACCTGATCCGGGTTCTTTTTTAAAATGATTTTGATACGCCCATCCAAAGCAGTGTGTCTGATGAATGAATCATCTTCTTCGGTGACGAATGAAAAATAATCTGCCATATATCGCTGCATCATCCGACTCCGATACCAGGTACCTCCAGTGGGTGAAACAATAGGTTGGCCGTTGTATAAAGCGACACTGTCATTGTAGGCAATCACAGACAGGAAACGATCCGGTGAACCATTGAGCCAATTAATGAACTGGTCACCATAGCTATGCTCGTAACCGTAATTGCTATCGAGAAAGCAAATTCGTTTGACGTAATCTGGAATATCGCTGACTCCATCCAGATAGGAGAAGATGAATCTGCCACCACCACTATGGCTGCTGAGAATGATAAAAGGGTCATATTCTTCAAAGCAGGCCAGCAAATATTCAACGGTGCCTCGGATGATATCATCGTAATTCGAATAACTTGCTTTCCAGGCTGGCCAGCTCAGTTGATTTGCTTCAAGATATACAGTCACAAGGTTGTAATCTTGAATGTGTTGACGCAAAAATCGTGTCTGGGCACCGATATGTTGAATGTCGTAATGCCAATCCTCACCAACATCGAGCGCCTTGCCCACAGTATGTTCAATTGTATTCCCGTTAGGTAGAGCATACAGTGCCAAACCAACTGGGAGTTCATCTCTGAATGAGTCAATGGAAGCGGCATCTATATGGATTGTTATCTCGTCGTTAAGGCGAAAGGTGACGAATTGTTCGTCGAAAAATGGACTGATCTCAAAACCTGACAGGGATGTTGAGTCCTGCGCCAATAGAGCAGAACTAAGCAATCCGAGTATAGATAAAGCCAAGAAGAACATGATGCGTCGTGAGCTTTGTAATTTTTCCATCTGAGATATCCCTGTCTAACAAAGAAATTACTAGCGTTAATGATGTAAATCTGACAAAACTTACTATCCGAAGCTTGTCAGCCTTTCAGCATTCATGGATCCAAATATTTAATCCCTCCCTATCCTGCTTTAGCCATTAATCGGCAATTTCGTAAAGTATTCTCCAGTCAATGCCGCAATGGCATTCACCAGAGCCGGCGGTGTTGGTGGCACGGGTGGTTCGCCAACACCTGTGGGTGCTTCCTCACTCTCAATGATCTGGACATCGATCACAGGCATCTCATCCATACTCAATAGTGGATAGTTATGAAAATTAGACTGCACTACTGCCCCATCTTTTAGAGTGATCTTCCCATGGAAAGCAGCCGTTAAACCCATAACAATGCCACCCTCTATCTGAGCACGAACGCCATCTGGATTGATGACCCTGCCGCAATCGATGGCCGCTGTCATTTTGTGGATTCTGAACTTGCCAGGTGCTGACTGACTCACTTCCGCCACCATGGCACAATAGCTGTTAAAGCTGTAATGGACTGCAATACCTCTCCCTCGACCCGCCTCTAATTTGCTACCCCATTTACTGGCTTTTGCAGCCAGATTCAGGACAGCAAGATGCCGGGGATGTGCTTTGAGGAGTTCACGTCTGTATTCATAGGGATCCCGCATGGCCAGGCGTGCCAGTGCATCAATACCGCACTCGATCACAAATGCATTCAGCGTGTGACCAACAGAGCGCCAGGCGCCTATTGGAACGGGAAATTTGCTCATGACATAGTCAACCTGAATATTGGGTATGTCATAAGCCAATTCATCTGCCCCACCTGTGATCATGCCATGGCCCCAGGATTTTGGCCCGGAGATTCTATGCTTCCAGGATATTGGCATTCCATCAGACCCCAATACAGCTTCAAGTTTATGGATGCTTGCAGGCCGATAAACGCCGTGTTTGATGTCTTCATCCCGTGTTCTCACAACTTTTACAGGTACATCATAATGTTTGGCGACTTCCACGGCATCAACGGTGTAGTCTGCTGCCAGACGTCTACCAAAAGCACCCCCCATTCGCAGCGTATGCACAAGTATCTGGTTGTCCTCCATCCCCGTAATATCCTTGGCAGCCTCAAAGCTGCGGCCAGGACTTTGAGTAGGCGCCCATATTTCACATATCCCATCATGGAAATGAACAGTGCAATTATTGGGTTCCTGGGGTGCATGATCCAGGAAGGGGAATTCAAACTCTAACGCAACCGTCTTTGCTGTATTCTTTTTTACAGCAGAGACATTCCCGTCAGAGCGAATGACTTCATCAGATTTGCTTAAAGCTGTCCGCAATTGTTGACTGATCTTCTCACTGCTCAGGCTGGCACTGTTACCCGGGTCAAAGTTGACTACAAGCGCTTTTCGACCCTCCAGGGCAGCCCAGGTATTCTCCGCTACAACAGCCACACCACTTGATACCTGAACAATATCGCGAACCCCGGGGACCTTCCGCGCGGCACTGTCATCAAAGCTTTGAACAGATCCATCAAATGTTGGGATACGTTTGATAACCGCTATCAGCAGGCCTGGTAATGTGAAATCGTAACCAAATTTTAGACTGCCATCTATCTTGAATGCCGTATCCAGACTTTTGAGAGAGCGACCAATGATCTTGAAATCTTTGGGATCTTTTAATCTGACTGATTCTGGCTTGGGTAGTCCGGCTGCTGATTCCGCTAATTTCCCGAAAGTTAGTTTTTTACTGCTCTTGCGGTGATAAACCACACTCTCACTGGCATAGCACTCATCAACAGACACACCCCACCTGTTTGCCGCTGCCTGTTCCAACATGCTTCTGGCCGTTGCACCTGCCTCACGTAGTTTGTCATAATGAGTTCGGACACTGGCACTTCCACCGGTTGTCTGGCTTCCAAAAGCCCGGTTTAAATCGCCTTGAACGACTCTAACCTTGCTCCAATCAGCTTCCAATTCCTCTGCCAGAATCATGGGGAGTGCCGTAAATACCTTCTGCCCCATTTCGCTTCGTGGCATAACGATGGTGACAATGTCATCACTGCCAATACTGACATAAATATTAGCATCAAATTTAAATTCCCCAGAAGCACCTTTTATTTCACATCGGAGAAGTGAGAAACCCAGCATGAGAGCGGCTGTGCTCCCCGTGCTGAACTTAAGGAAATCTCTTCGGGAAAGTACGGTTTGACTCTGTTTAGTCATTCTGCACCTCCCCGGCGGCTGTGTGAATAGCCTTACGGATGCGTTGATAAGTACCGCAGCGGCAGAGGACACCACTCATGGCCCCATCAATATCCGCATCACTGGGGTGGGGATTCTTTTCCAGAAGGACAGCAGCCGTCATGATCTGCCCGGGTTGGCAGTAGCCACACTGGGGCACTTCATCTTCGATCCAGGCTTTTTGCAGGGGGTGTAAACCATCCTTGCCAAGGCCTTCTATGGTGACGACTGATTTTCCCTGAACTGCTTCAACCTTTGTGATGCATGATCGCGTAGTCTTTCCATCAATATGGACGGTGCAACTACCACAGATCCCCATACCACAGCTGTATTTGGTCCCGGTCAACCCCAACTGGTCCCGGATGACCCACAACAAGGGTGTTTCGGGATCCGCCTGGATCGAGATCGGCTCTCTGTTCAGTTTGAAACTAATTGTGATGAGCATTAAATTCTCCCCAGCTTTGCAAGCTTATCCGATTTTTGCCAATTAATTGAGTGCCAATATAAAAATATTAACAGCCATTATTGAATACAAACGAGATTTTATATAATTCCTTATGCATGCTGAACTTCAGATAATAGGTCTTGAGTAGAGGGAGGTCTGGTCTATGAATCTTAATTACCGCACGCCTGATTTATCGAATCTATGCTACACTGATTTTAAACATGGACTGTGAATGTAATGCTCAAGAGGACTCAGTTTTGGTCGCAGAAATTTGCGATACCATCATATCGATGATTTATGTTCCTGAAGAATAGGTTCTTACATGGATCGAGGCACAGCTAGATTGTGGCAATTCATCAATGAATTTAAAGCGAGGCAGACGGGCTTAGAGCTGAGGGATTATAATCATGTATTGTAATGCTCATTTCTGTATTGGTACCTACTCTTTAACACTGCCCAACATGATGCCCTCAATATAAAATTTCTGCAATGCCATGAAGACCACGATCACAGGCAGGACAGTGAGCACGGCACCTGCCATCATCAATTCCGTATCCTGGGCATGTTCACCTGATAGATTGGCCATTGCTACAGGAAGCGTATACATGTTTTCACGGGTCATGATGATGAGCGGCCACATGAAATCATTCCAGGTACCCATAAATGTAAATAAACCCAGTGTCACCAGAATAGGCTTGGCCAGTGGGAGAACAATCCTCCAGTATATTTGAAAATCCGTGGCACCATCCAGACGAGCCGCTTCGATGAGAGAGTCAGGCAATGAATTGATATACTGCCGGATGAGAAAGATGCCAAAAATACTGGCCATTCCAGGAATAATGACGCCGAGGTAGCTGTTTATCAAGCCCATCTGATTCATCATTAAAAATAAGGGCAGCATGGTTACCTGTGCCGGGATGATCATGGCGGCGAGGAGGAGTTTGAATAAACTTTCCTTTCCCGGGAAATGGAATTTGGCAAAGGCGAAGCCAGCCATGGAATTCACCAGCAATGAAAGACCAGTTATACTGATGGAAAGTATCAGGCTATTGAGGAAGTTACGTGCAATATTCATAGACTTAAACAAACGTAGATAATGCTCCAGGCTAAATGAATCTGGAATAAAACGCGGTGGAAACTGGTTGGCTCCCCCCTGATGCATGAAAGATGCCGATACCATCCACAGGAATGGAATCAGTGTCAGAGCGGCAATGGCAACAGCCAGGATGTGTATCAGGATTTTATTTAACTTCATACCCTATACACCACTGTAACGTTTCTGGAGGCGCAGCTGGACCAGGGTTGCCATAAAGAGAATCAGGAATAGAACAAAGGCCAGAGCAGCCGAATAACCCATGCGCCACCAGCGGAAACCCTCCTGATACATGAGTAGAACAATACTCAGGGTAGCATTCATAGGACCACCCTGAGTCATGACATATGGCTCTGCAAAGAGCTGGAAATAGCCAATGATGGTAATTATTGATACAAAGACCGTTGTCGGCATCAGCATGGGAATTGTGATGTGGAGTAATTCCTGCCATTTCCCTGCACCATCTATACGAGCGGATTCATACAGTTCTGGCGGAATATTCTGTAATCCGGCGATAAAGATAATCATGTTATAACCAAAATTTTTCCACACTGCCATGATAATGAGAGCCAGCATAGCCCATTTCGGATTCCCCAGCCAATCCACTGTAGCCACACCCAGTAGACTCAACAGATAGTTCACCAGCCCAAACGAGGGGTGATAGATGTAACGCCATACAACAGCCACGGCGACAAGCGTGGTAACCACTGGGAGAAAGTAGGCCAGTCTGAACAGCGACATAAAGCGTATAAGTTTGGAATTGAGCAGCAAGGCCGTGCCCAAAGAGACCAGCAAGGATAGCGGTACGCCGATAAACACGAAATAAAGAGTATTGCGCATGGCTTTCCAGAAAAGTGGATCGCTTAATAAATTTTTATAATTTTCCAATCCCACAAATCGGGCATTGGAGCTATCAGCCAGCGAATAAATATCAAAATCAGTGAAACTCATTAAAAAGGACGCCACTACAGGAATAAAGAAAAATACAGCGATGAGTGAGAGAGCTGGTGCAAGAAATAGGGCAGGACTTCTCCAGAGCTTGAAAAAATGCTGCGTTTTCATGTGATAAGCTGTTCCATCAATTCTCATGAATCCCTTGATTGCAGCCAGCGACGCTTCTCAAGAATTTTGTTTACATCCTGGTCCAGAAGCTCCATTGCCTGCTCAGCTGTCCACTGTCCAAACACGACATACTCCAGATATTGCTGCAGTTTCATGGCTATCTGTTCCCACTCTGGCACCTGTGGCGTCTTTTTCACTGATTCAAGTTGACGGAAAAAAGCTGCTGTTGGTCTCTTCCCGGACAACTCCATTGAGGTCCAGCTTTCCAGGCGGGCTGGCAGGTCCCCGGTTTGTCTATAAAATTCGGATTGCACGTCGGGCCGTGATAGATATTCAATCCACTCCCAGGCGAGATCTTTGTGTTTTGAGGAACGGAATATCACTAGAGATGAACCACCAGCGAGAGAAACTCCGGGATAATCTTCAGCCTTGAGAGCTGGCAACGGGGCGGTGTCCCAGTCATCCTGCATTTCGGCAGGCAGTCTGCGTGTCATCTCTCCGATATTCCAGGGACCACTGATATACATGGCGAAAGTTGCTTCCTGGAAACCTTGATAAACGTTATTCACCTCAGTCATGCCCTTCGGAGCAAGCCCTTCCTGGAAAAATTGATCATAGATTTCCAAACCATGCAGGAATTCTGCACCAGAGAAGGCACCAAAGCCAGCCTGATCCCCGAGTATTTCCGAGCCTTCTTGTAATCCCAGCACAATTGGAACCGCCCATTCATTTAACGGCAGGATAATTCCATAATTGGAATGCCCGCCCTTGATCAGCAGCCTGGAAATCTCCTGCATTTCCTCCCAGGTTTCGGGAGGTCGATCCCAACCAATTTTGCTGAGCAGATCCCGTCGATAAAAAAGGACGCGTGTATCAACATACCAGGGAATCCCATAGAGATTTTCTTCAATTCGATTGGTTTCCCAGATCCCAGGGAAATATGAATCTGGCGAAATAGTAATCGATGAATCCACTGATGAATCCAGATTTTCAAGTGCATTCAGCACAACAAATTCCGGGATCCAGGTGTTGCCCAATTGACAGATATCCGGCAACGAATTCCCGGCATAGGCGGTGAGAAGTTTCTCATGAGCCGCCGTCCAGGGAATATTCTGAGCAACAACATAAACGCCAGGATTCTCAGCTTCAAAACCGGTGACAAAATCACGGACCTTATCTCCCTCGGCTCCAAATGCCCAAAAATCCAGCGTGATATTTTGCTCACCCCCACTTTGGTTGCAGGATATGCACAGCAGAATGTGAAGACAGGCCAGGCCCAGTCTGCTGATCAGGTTCACTGGATTCATGCTCCTCGTGCTGCCCAAACTTTCATCGTATCAGCAGCACTTTACCAAATTCATGCTTGGAGGCACCCTCCAGCTGGAACAGATACATGCCACTGGCCACTTCCCCACCTCGATCATTGGTTGCATTCCAAGAAATCATTCCCGGACCAGCGTTCTGAGTTTGCCGATGGTGATAAATTTGATGCCCCTGCAAATCGTAAATTATTAGATTTACATCTCCCGCCAGAGGAGTCTCGAAGCGAATACCGATGCGACTGTTAAAGGGGTTGGGATAGGCGCTCAGCAGACGAAAATCCTGTACTGAGAGCAGGAATTCATTAACAGGCTCAATAGCTACCGTTGTATCAGGAATAAATCCCATGGATTCCAGCGCCGGTGCGATTTCGGGGTTAGCCATGAATTGATTCCAGATCAAGTGGCTGCGATAGTTTTCTATCATGACGATGATAGGACCCTGATCAATGGCTAGATAAGAGCTGGAATACCAGTCATGGGTTTCATTAAAAGCATCGTAGAAACCAAAAGGTCCGAAGATTCTGTCGCCATGATCTGCATAAAAATGGCGAAGTGCTGCCATAGACTCAATGGGTGTATACGGAAAACTTGACAGGGCTGCAGTAGGCGTGATGGTTCCGTTGTCGCGATCCAAAGTTGGTTCATGAGCCAGATAGCCGAAGGGATCATCACTGGCTGTAAGTCCCCAACAATTATCTCCATAGCCCACAAATCCCCCTGGATTATCTATGCACCAGGCTTGGTTAATCAGGGTATGATTCCGATTGTTGAAAAAATAGTTGGTATGACTATCCTGAAGTCCACGCGGATCAAAACCAAGAAAGGAGTAATGGGCAAAGAACAAGGGTCCGCCAAAGGGCCAGCCTACGTCAAGATTAATTCCGTAATAGTTGTTCCCATTGTCATACGCAGGCGAAGATGCAAAACCATCTTCCCAGAGTTCAGCAGGTACACCGTGGGTCGGTGATGCAATGGCCAGCATGTACACTATTGCGGTTTCGTTGGGACCCTGAAGCGCAAAATTCATGGCCCAATCGTGATTGGGTGACCAATGCCAGTATAGAAAATTACTCGTAGGTGTTCGCCTATACCAGTCCCATTCCACGCCTTCCCATAGGGTCGTTGCCAGACTAACCAGAGCCAACTCAACAGGATCATCGGCATCGAAATAATTTCGTGCAGCCAGGATCCCCTGAACTAGAAAGGCGGTTTCCACCAGATCACCACCATCATCGTACTGGCTGAAGGGGATCACCTCTCCTGTGGTGCCATCCATCCAATGGGACCAGGCGCCATGAAAGCGGTCTGCCGACTCAAGGAATTGAAACATCTCCAGGAGTCTGGCAGCTGCTTCAGCTCGGGTAATAAATCCACGCTCAGCGCCAACCACGATAGCCATGATACCAAAACCAGTTCCTCCGCTGGTGACCGTTTCGCTATTCCCTGGAGTTCGTTCGAGAGCCATCTTTGAGATGGGATGGCCATAATCCCAGAAATATCTGAATGTGGCCCGTTGGATCATGTCCAGAAAGGCTTCGTCATCCAGACTTTGAGTGCTCACCTGGACACTGCCAGATAGCCCGGATTCGTTATAGCTGCCATCAATGGCGGAAATTTTGTAGAAACCAGATACACCCGTTTCGGCAAGGAAATGGTTAAAGAATGGGATCTCCTTCTGTGTGAATCCTACCAAAAAGTAGCTTCCACCCCAGTTACTGCGATAAATTCGATATCCGGCTACATCTTCATCCTCCACCGGTGTCCAGCTCAAATCCACATGCAGGTCATAACCGACAGCCAAAAGATTCTCAGGAGTGGCCGGCGCAATCGTGTCACTCTCTCCAAAGGATGTCATGCGTATCTCATCCAAAAAAAGGGTATGTTCGCTGGCATCGGCTGAACTCTGCCCATAAAAGATGGTTTTGATGGATGACATATTTGTATTACCGGAGACTGCATAAAAAGTATCCAGAGGCATAGAGAATAACTGCCACTGTCCTACGGCTAGCGAATCGACATAGATTCCCATATTCACAAGGCCTGTTTTCTGACCTCCAGTATCCTCCAGATATATCTTGGGCAGATTATCCACAGGCAGAGCACTATTTGAATACATCCAGAAGGTGAGGAGATCCTTGGTGCTGAGATCGTGTCCCGGCCAGCCAATTTCCGCAACTGCAGCACCCCAGTTACCTCCCGATTGGCTGGTCCAATGGAGCCTTAAACTATTGTTTCCCTGGAATACTGTAGCTTCATCCACGGGGAATTTCTCACCGATGCGTTCCAAAACGCTGGGCGAGTTCACAAAGCACCAGCTAGGATCGTAAGATGTAGAGGTTGGACTGTCGTCAAAAAAGACAAAATCCTCGGCCCGGGCAAACCCCGCCATGACACTCAGGATCAATATTACACTCATCAATAATTTTTTCATGGTCATCTCCCTCCCTTGGTAAGATGAATAGTGGTATGTAGTTCTACTCTATATTTTTTTATCCGTGGTTGCAGGGAAAAAATGTTCAGATGTAATGAATTCCAATACACTCTTCATTTCTCCAACTTGTTTAAAAGTCAGGGACAGCGACCCTGTATTCAAATAATTATTGATTGACAGTAGAATCATCCCCTGGTCAAGAGCGAGGTACTTCTCGGCCACTTCTCCCGTTTTAGGGTTTACGCTGTCAAAAAACCCATACTTTCCTCGGATCTTAAAATTCTTTTCCAGCATTTCTAGATTCTCCACAATCCAGCGAGGTGCAAAACTTAAGGCCAGAATACTGGCATGGGGTGTCACAATATCTTCACGACTCCCCTCCTTATGGCTCCCAATTCCTGAGACCCCAAAGACATCATAGCCACCATCTGGTGTAGAACAAGGGCTCATGCCCCAAACCTGATATCCCAGGTGGTGCAGGGCGTAATCTCTGTGAATGCCCACGATCCGCTTATCGTTCTCCCCCAGCCCCAGCGGTGCATCGTTTCGTTCGTCCACAAATAGCGTTGGCATAAGATATTCAAACATGCTCCCGCCCCAGGATGGCAAAATCGGCAGGGAATCTTCATAGAGGTAATAGCCACTGCTAAAGCTTTTTTGCTGAGCAAATTGTTGCGAGAATTGATGGGGTGAACCATGTTGATCCACAGAATCGGGTAATACGCGATAAAGCTGGGTCCAATGGCTTTCTGGTACCTGTTCCCAGGCCAGTGCCAGATAACTCACCATCCTGCTCTCGCTGCACAGCATTCCATAGTGATATGGTGAGAATTCTTGACTCTCCAGATCATAACCCAGATAGAATTGTCCAAGAGCTCGATCAAAAAGCCAGGCGAAATCCACGCCGTTCAAAATATTCTGACAGCTATTCTTCAATTCGGGGTATTTAACGGAAATTGCAGCAACACTGGCATACAACCAGGCCGCATCAACACTGGAGACATACTGGCGAGTGACCTCATATGTAGGGATGTCGTACCAGTTGAGATGAAATCCTTTATAGCGTTCCATTTTCTGCAAGGAACTCATGGTATGGCTCAAATAGTCCAGGGCTTTCTCATGAGAAATAAATTCCAGATCTTCGGCAGCAGCCACACAAACCAGATAGAGACCTATATTTGTCGCCGATGTGTAATCTGAAGACTCAAAATCTCCGGCCTTAAGATTGTCCGGCATCAAGCCAGTGGTACTGTCAACAAATGTAGCGAAGAAATTCCAGGTATCCTCAGCCAGTGTTCTGAGATAGAGGCTATCCTGGCTAGAAATCTGCTGGAGTTCTGGTGTTGCCAAAAGTGAATCATTATGCGGATTGGATTCCGCCAGGGATGAAGGAGCTACGCAGCTTGCGATCAGCTGCAAGATCAATGGGATAATGATTTTTACCGGAATAAATTTCTTTGGCATAATTGAGCCCAAATCAACCCCTCCCAAGGCGGACTTTTTTTACTAACATCACATGGTCACCTGCACCAGGCATGTTTTTGACTTTTGAGGTGGGATCAGGTTTCCTTGAATTATCAAACCATTAATCTTGAGCTCACTAATTCCCGATCTGCGATTGAATGGATTGCTCACATTTATGGTATAGGTTGTCCCTCTAAATTTTCTGGTCATGGAATAGTTCTCCCATTCTGCCGGGATGGCAGGATCGACAAGCAGTCCTGCTCGAGTGGGTCGGATACCCAGGATGCGCTCTGAAACCATTTTATAGAGCCAGGCAGCAGAACCGGTATACCAGGTCCAGCCACCTCGACCATAATAATCGGAACCGGGACCATCAATATTTCCAGGAGTCACATAGGGTTCTCCAAGGTATCTCTCGGGATACATTCCATTAAGTATGGGAGAAATACCCTGGTAGACTTTAAAAGCCAATTCCGGTTGACCTTGTAGTGCAAATGCCCAAATAGCCCAGGTAGCCGCATGGGTATAGACGCCACCATTTTCCCTGGTTCCTGCTGCGTAACGTGAAAGATAGCCAATACGGGAATCAGGTTCGCTGTATGCAGGTGATAACAGCAAGGGACCAAAGTCCTTAAGCAAATATTCATTGACTGCAGCCATGGACTTGTGTTGCTGTTCAGCCGTGCCGCTGCCACTGATAACAGACCAGGTCTGCGCATTCAGGTAGATCTTGCCCTCTTTGCAGGCCTTGCCACCAATAATATTGCCATCGTCTTTGGTTGCCCGGATAAACCAATCTCCATCCCAGCCTGTGGTTTGAATGGCATTCACCAGAGTAAGGGCCTTATCCTGGAATCGTTTTTCATGCTTGGCATCAGCCATTTCGCCGGCGAGAATGATAAATTCCTTAAGGATATAGTATAAAAAGTGGGCCAGCCAGACCGATTCACCCTGTTCTTCCAACCCCACTGCACTCAGACCGTCATTCCAGTCTCCAGCCCCGATAAAAGGGAGTCCGCGTTGACTTGTACGCTGCAGACTGCGATTTATGGATTTCAGACAATGTTCATAGATTGATGCAGTTTGATTGTCATCATAAAAGGGAATCTGTTCCTGGAGAAATGAAATGTTATCGGTCTCCTGTAGATATGAGATAACCAGAAAGGGAAGCCACAAATAATTGTCGGCGATGCCAGAATGCAAACCCTGCTCGGTAATGGGATGCCACCAATGGAGGACCGATCCATCATTGTACTGGTGGGCAGCATGGAGTTTGATCTGCTTTTCAGTTTTGCTCACATCGATGGGCAGGAAAACCTGACTGTCCTGCAACTGATCACGAAAACCATAGGCACCACTCTGCTGATAGTAGGCGCTACGACCATAAATGCGGGCTGAAATCGTCTGATACTTCAACCAGCCGTTGGCCAGAATATTAATGGATGCATCTGGTGTTTCCATTTGATGGGCGTCCAGCATGTCGGACCAGTACATTTTTACTGCATTCAGAGCCGAAATTCGTTGGTCCCGGGTCTGATATTTCTGAATGGCGAGCTGACAAGCCTCAGTGCTGTCATACAGGCCTATTAAATATGCCAGATTCGTTTTACCCCCAGCTGCCAGTTCTACAGGAACTTTGAGACTGGCGATAGCGTCCTGCCACATTCCCTGTTTGCCAGGCGAGCCATTTTTTACGACAGCTTCAGGTTTTTCCAGGCTTCCATACTGACCCAGAAAAGCTTCCTTGTCACATTCAAATCCGCTTGCTTTGCCAGTACAGGACAGAAAGGCATTAAAGGGATGCTCAATATTCCAGTGACCTCTGTCTCCCAGGGCAATGTCCCAGAGACGTTTATGAGCCCAAATGGTATTGGCTTCAGGATCATAGTGGGTCTGAATGAAATTTTTATGGAATTCCCGGTGATGGTCATTGCTGGACCCAAGTGTCCACTCGAAATAATTGAAAAGGCTTAGGGATCTGGGCTCGGACCCCAGATTTTCAATTTCCACATCCCAGACCTCCAGTTGTTCATTCATTGGGATGAACAGGGTCAAGGTAATTTTTATCGTAGCAAATCTGGATTGGAAGACTGTATAGCCGAATCCATGACGACACTGATACTCATCAAGCTCCGTCTTTACCGGCAACCAGGTGGGGCTCCAGAATTCACCAGTGTCGTTATCCCGGACATAGATGTACTTGCCCCAATCATCTTTCACCAAATCCTGATGCCAGCGGGTAATTCGATTAAACTCGGAATGGTCCAACCAACTGAAGCCCCCTCCACATTGGGAGATCGTCAGACCATAGCGACCATTGGACAACACATTTATCCAGGGTTTTGGCGTCCTGGGAGTCTTGATGATATATTCATTACCCTGCGGATTGAAATAGCCATACTCAGTTTCATATTGACGGTCAGAATTCACGAAATGGGTCTCACTATTATGCTTATTTAAAGTTAACGATCATTTAATCAGAAATTGAGCAGTAGGTCGATTCGCTGGACATAATTAAGACGACCAAAATCCTCATAGCTATACTGAAATCCCAAGTCCAAGCCACCAACATCCAGGTGAAGTGACCCTCCCAGAGTCAGACCTTTTTCGCTATCCTGCTGAAAAAGGCTTTCGTAACCCATCTGCAGGGCAACCATGGACAAGGGCCGCCACTCCAGTCCCAGATTCAGGTATTCGTAATTGTCATTTGGGTGCACAGCATCTGCTTCAATGGTGATTTCACCGAATTTCAGCTTAGGCAAATCGTAGGCCACCCCAAAGCGAAAAGTCAGGGGGATATCCCAGGCGTTGGTATACAAACTGGCAGGGATATGAGAATTATCTCCAGATGCATCGCTATCCTGGTCATAGACGATCATCAAATCCTTGCCGCTGTACTGTAATTTTTGACCAAAATTTGAAACAGTGGCACCGATTCGGATTCGTCGGTTCTCAAAATAGTATAAGCTCCCAAAATCCAGCGCGATCCCTGCCGCATGTGAATTCCAGATGCGTTGTTGGATGTACTTTCCATTGAAGCCAATGCTGAAAAAATCCGTAAGTGCCCGGGCATAAGACAAGGTCAGGGCCAGATCGCTGGCGGAGAAATATTCTCCAGTACCTTCGGGTTTATCAACGGTTCTTACCAACATATCACCAGTGGAAAGACTGACCAGTCCGAGACCTATTGATTGGGAATTGCCCAAAGGGATAATTGCGCCGTAATAGCTTACATCCATATCAGCAATCCAGCTGCACTGCTCGACCTGAACACTCCCATAATTAAAGAAGGCGCCGGCTGCAGGGTTCCAGTAAAGGGCGCTGGCATCATTCACCGAGGCGGCAACAGCTCCGCCCATTGCCATACTTCTAGATCCCATGCCAATCTTCAGAAATTGCGCTGCAGTCGTTCCCGTCTTGCTAATGATATCAGAAGCCATAAGTGGATTCCAGGTTACCATGAATACTGCAATACAAGCAGTAGCATGGGCTGCTCTTTTGAACCTCGTATTGCCAAACCGTTTCAGGGCTGATTCCATTACTGGATACCTATTTAATCACTGCAAATTTGCCGGTAAATGTTCCCACAGAGGCACTGTCCACATAATAAATGTAGACACCCGGTGCCAGATCCAAACCATCCTTGGTCTGTAGATTCCACTCCATGGCTCCATCAGCCATCCCGCTTGAATGATCCAGAGAAATCACATGGTCTCCACTCACATTGAAGATGCTGATCTGGGCTTCTTGAGGCAGATGAATAAAATTGATCTTGCGCTCTCCACGTCCTGAAGCACTCGATCGCTGAGACTCCCAGGCAGCGGCTGCCACATAGGGATTGGGTACAACAGCAATATCACTAAACTGGTGACTTGCAAGATTTTGATCAACTTCGGCAGCAAAGGATGTGAATGCGAATTCATCTCCGCTTCTGAAAGGAAGGTGGATACCAATATTGGCTACATCTCCAGCTACTGGTGCAAAGAGTTCCTCTTCGGGAGCCACAAAATAAACCCGCCATGTGTCCCGCCAGACTCCATTGATCTTCAATTGCAATCTGAGATAATCCCCAGCCGAAAGTAGACTATCCCGACCCTCAACCGGCTCCCATAGATAAGTCCGCACTTTTTTACCGCTGGTCCGATCTATGACCCGGAAGTTTGAAAGATGTTTAAAGCTATTCTTCAATATGGAACTGTCCTGCACACCATATTGTACTTCATAGGACGCCGGGAAACCATCAATCCTGCCTGTGAAACCATCCCAGTAGGAGTCCCTTTCGGCGTAGATCAAAATATTGGATTCACCTTGAACCCAACCGGTGTTCTCAGGATCTGGGGCCACGGTATCATTTCTAACCTGGATCCGCATTCCTGCGAAAAGTGGGTTGACATCTTCGTTTAAAAGCGCTTCAGAATCACTAAAGATCACCAAGGTATCAGTTGGATCAGTTTCTAATTTAAAGAGGCTATAGCTGAGTGTATCCCGACGCGTGGTATCATCAAAACTGAGACGATAATCCCCATCAGTCACCAGAGTGGGATCAATAATATTTATGCTGATATCCCCTGTGCCAAAACCCTGGATACGCTGAAGCCCACCAGCGATCTCAGGTGGCACATAGCCTGCAGCTGGAGCGTTGGGTGTGACATATACCGTATTTTTATCAACCGTGACTTCACCGGCATTGTTCTTCACAATAACCTTTGTGCATTCAGAGGGCAGGATGTTTTTTTCTTCCCAGCCCCGGTCATAGGACACGACTGCGTAATAGTAATCCACACCATTCTGAACGTCCGTATCTACCCAGGAATGTCTTAAACCTGTATCCCCACCCAGATAATATTCAATCCCATGAACATCGACATTGAAGAAACCCTGAACCCCGTTGGCATAATCATATTGGGCTACCGGATTGTGGAAAGCGGCTTCGCCATATCCATTCGTGATGATGTAGGCATCGTTGAATGAAGCATCGGTTGCTTTGTAGATTCGGTAACCTTCAAAGTCATAACCCCCAGTCGCTGGGTGCGTAAAGGCTGGATCATCATAGGAACTTTCTGCAAAATCATCCCAGTACAAGGTGACCTTACCATCCCCAGCTACAGCGGTGACTGTTGGTTTTTCAGGTGGACGGGCAAAATTATAATTGGCATTATATATATTTTGTACCACTTCTTTATTGCGCTTGAGGTCTTCAAAGTTTTCACCGAATACCAGAGCCATGGAGAACCTTTCTGTATGATTTGGTGGCATGATAAAAGGACCAGAACCAAACAGAAAAGCAATATTTCCAGGCAAGGAGACATTGCTGAAATGATAATTTGCCACTCGGTCCCAGATAACCTCATCCTGACCAAATTCCACACCTTGACCGATGTAGAAAGCATCAAAGGCTGTGAGACCGATCTGATCAGATTCATCCTTATCGGTGATATCAAAATTAGGCTCGCCCAGAGTAGGTAATCCATCTCCCTCACCGATGTCACCGGATCCAGCAAGGCCGTCAGCACCAATATCATGGAGTTCAGGGTCCCAGTCGCCATCGTTATCCACACCATCATCACGGGCTTCATCAATGAGCGGATCATCCAGACCAGCCCCAGTGAAGTAATTTTTAAACTTTAAACCCATATGGACGGATTCGTTTTCATCAATAATGCCATCCAGATCATCATCCACACCATTAAAAGGGATGTCACTATAAGTTGAACCCCGCAGGTAGACTCTCACACTATCATACTGGTTCAAGATGAGGCTATCCCCTGAAAAATGGTAGAAATCAGCTGACCCACCCTCGCTAAAGCTTGTGAGTACACGTCCACGGTTATTGTCAACTTCCATGTTTTGGTAATCGATAAGAACAATCTCATCAACCAGATTCCGTGGTTGAAAATCCACGCTTCCCAGTTCAGGTGAAGAACCAGCAGATGCGTCCTCATCGTTGTCGATACCATCATAGGGATTTCCCGGACTTTCCAAAAACGCATAGCCAGCGTAACCAGTATCCCAGTTTCCTTCGCCCAGGTTGTTGGAATCCCAGGTGTAAGCCAGATCCAGTGATAGGTCGTACAAGGCCAGGTCATCATTGCTGTCATTCTGGCCGCCCACTCCTGCGTCAGCATACATCCCAAATACCATCTTGGGATAAGTGGTGGTTGAAGTATTGGTTATATCATAATGCCAGAAAATGATGTCTTCAGCCAGAACATTTGACCATTGGAATCCACGTACAGCCACACGCATCCCAAGTCCACCACGGTTGGGTTCAAGAGAGTCTGAGTTGAATAGCCCCCAAAAATCCTGGCCATAATCCTGGTAGTCATCCATAACATAATAGCTTTCCTGGTCAGCATTGGTCTTTCGGCCAAAATAGCCGTTCCAGGAACCACCCCAATCAACAGTTTGATCTGGCCAGGTGAGTGGCCATGTATTTGGATCATCACTGAGAGCAATGTAATCCTGGTCAGGATTGGCGAATCCAGGTAGCGGTTGCCAGCCAAATTCCATCCCTGTGGAACCCTCTTCATAATGTTCTCGGTAACCACCCTCGACGATATGAGTGATGCGACCATCATCCAGTTGTACTTCTGCCGCCACCAGCGGGTAAATACCATCCATGTAGGAATGATTTGTGCCCCTGGGCCAAACCCCGGAGGGTTGTTTACCCCACCAGCCGACTTCACCAAAATTCCAGAAAAGGGTTTCGACCAGATTCCCATTATGGAGACCCTGTTTACGGTTGATGCGATCCCCATGCAGCGCATCAATGTTATTTTGTGCGTTTACGGTTGAAATTCCGACCAGCAGGAGGCTTATGGTCAAATAAAATACTCTATTAATAATATTCATATCCACCTTCCTCAAAGCTTGAATTTCATACCGACCAACACTTCACGTGGAGTCTGGAAATAGTCCGGTCGAGTTAGAAAATCTTCTAATGTATGAATGGATTGTTCAGGCACGTAGGTAGGTATGAGGCTATAAAAAGGGCTGCCAGTATCTTTATTCACATCTCTGGCATTCTCACGATCCATTACATTTTTAATTAAGAAATACAGTGCCAACCGGGAATCTCCCAGGGGTATGGCATATTCTCCAGACATATCCAGATTCAGAGTGATGGGCTTCCGCTCAGAATTCTGGAAAGAAGTACGTTCGCCCTGAAACTCAGGCGAATAGGGTAATCCGGAGCCATATTGGCCAATGAGACTGAGGTACCAGTTTTTTCCGTTCATGGTCATGGAAAAATTAATGGTATGGGTCTGATCCCAATCCAGCGGTACCACTTGGATTTCACTGGCGCGAGGCGGATCACTCTGACGGTCGTTGAAGACACTTCGGGGATCGGAGGCGTTTCCTTCTGCTGTTTGATAGGTGTACTCAATAGACCCTGAGAAAAGACCTATCTGCTTCATGGAAAGGGACAGCGCAACGCCCCGGACATTCCCATAATCCTGATTTTCATAGCGGGCATAACTATCGCCAAGGATATAGAGTTCATAAATTTGAGTCCCAACCAGATTCCGCATATCCTTGTAATAGCCTGTGATGTCCAGAATCAGATTGGTAGAAAGCATTTGCTGCAGACCGAATTGGTATATTACCGTCTTCTTTGGATATAGTGAGGCGTTCCCAACAATGCTTTTTAGATCCCCCCCCTGAATTTCAAATTCTGAATTATGGTAGAGATATTCATAGACCGGGATCTGGAAAAAATGTCCATACGAAATGTGGATGGCACCCCTGTCGCTGATCGGATACGATAATCCGAGACGGGGAGATAATTGGGATGAGCTTGGTGCAGCTTTATATGCCGTCTCCTGGTTTCCAGTGTAACTACCATCAGGGTCTCTCAGATCCAGCGGCTCCAGTCCATCGGGGTGGAAATAATCATAGCGGAGCCCTGCCACCAGCACGATGTGTTCGGCCTCGATCTTATCCTCCAACCAGATTCCCACTTCCAGGGGGCGATGCGTGTACTCGTTATTGCCCCAGTGCTCTTCGGGAAATATTTCAGGTAACCAGGCGGTGCTGCGATCCAGCTTGATACTGAAATCATGCTGCCACAGTTCGCTCTGCCGGGCTTCAATTCCGGACTTTAATTCATGATGACGATTGGGTTGGGCAACCAGATTGATCTTGAGCGTATTTACCGTACTACTCCTGTAGAAGTGATTCATATCCATTC
>FLOH01000637.1_pt1 | contig 68585 bp, 66 predicted proteins | sample 756751 | NCBI WGS metagenome assembly FLOH01 (sample SAMEA4026879, study PRJEB14308) | marine metagenome | biome: coastal water; material: water | depth 74 m
CTGCTTGGTTATGACGGTTCCTACGACCGAGTAGCGGCCTTCGCCCGTCAATGGCGACAAAAACAGTATGTCGCAAAACAACAAACCGGCAAACAAGCCTATATCCCTTTGCGTTTCGCTCCCGGTGAGGCATTTCAATTTGACTGGGGTGATGGCTGGGCTGTCATCGCAGGTAAGCGTATTCGACTTCAGGTTGCTCATTTTAAGTTAAGCAGCAGTCGAGCTTTTTATCTTCGAGCGTATGTCACTCAAACTCATGAAATGTTGTTTGATGCGCATAACCATGCATTCCGTGTATTTGGAGGCGTACCCGAGCGCGGCATTTACGACAACATGAAGACAGCGGTCGATAAGATTGGTCGTGGCAAGGAACGTAAAGTTAACCGCCGTTTTCAAACGATGGTCAGCCACTACCTTTTTGAAGCTGATTTCTGTAATGCCGCAGCTGGCTGGGAGAAAGGTCAAGTCGAGAAGGTTGTGCAAGATGCTCGCAATGGCCTTTGGCAAAACGCCCCGACATTTAAATCATTGGATGACGTTAACGATTGGCTTGAAGCGCAATGTAAAGATCGTTGGCAGCATATAAAACATCCCGAGCAATCAACTCGCACCGTCGCTGATGTATGGCTAGAAGAGCGTTTAGTGCTCATGCCCAAGCCTGTTGATTTTGACGGTTATGTTGAAACGATGAAGCGTGTGTCGTCAACATGCTTAATTAACTTTGAGCGCAATCGATATAGCGTCCCCGCCAGTTTTGCCAATCAACCACTGAGCCTACATGCCTACCCCCGTAGAATCGAAATGATTGCTGAAGGGGTTTTAATTGCTCAGCACGACCGAGTTTTTAATCGTGACCATGGATGCTCAGGACAAACGATCTACAACTGGCGGCATTACCTTGCTGTTGTACAAAGGAAACCAGGAGCATTACGCAACGGCGCACCGTTTGATGAACTGCCGGAAAGCTTTAAGTATTTACAAAAAATATTACTACGTCGTTTAGGTGGAGATCGAGAAATGGCCGATGTGTTAGCGTTGGTTTTGCAGCATAGTGAATCCGATGTTGAGCGGGCTATCAATGAAGCATTGAAGGCAGGAATGCCTTCTAAGCAGCATGTTATTAATTGCCTAAATCGCCAAACAGAGCAAGTTCGTCCAGATCCATTAGTCACGTCAGACCAGCTCACTTTACACCAAGAGCCACAAGCAAATACACAACGCTACGATCAATTACGAGGAACAGATTATGCGCATTGAAGCGATGGTTAAAACGCTTAAATCACTCAAGCTACATGGCATGGCCAGCAGCATAGAAGAACTGGCTCAACAGGATTCAACGACTTATGAGCGTGCACTTCCGCTTCTCTCTGTACTCACAAAAGCCGAGACAGCAGATCGTGAAGTTCGCTCAATTAATTATCAAATGAAAGCAGCTAAATTCCCCGTATATCGTGATTTGGCTGGTTTCAGATTTGAACAAAGTGATGTCGACCAAGCATTAATCAGCAGCTTGTTTCGATGTGAGTTTGTCGATAACAGTCACAATATTGTTCTAGTTGGCGGGCCCGGAACAGGTAAGTCACATCTAGCAACAGCGATTGGTGTTCAAGCAATTCAGCACCATCACCTACGCGTTCGTTTTTTATCAACCATTGAGCTGGTTAATGCGTTAGAAGCGGAGAAACGAGATGGCAAAGCTGGCCGAACAGCTAATCGTTTAATGCATGCTGATCTCGTTATTTTAGATGAGCTGGGTTATTTACCTTTTAGCCAGAGTGGTGGCGCATTATTGTTTCATTTGCTTAGCAAGCTATACGAACACACCAGTATTATCATCACAACCAACTTAAGCTTTGCTGAATGGTCGTCCATTTTTGGCGATGCAAAGATGACAACGGCACTCTTAGATAGACTTACGCACCACTGTCATATCGTCGAAACCGGCAATGACAGTTACCGGTTTAAAGAATCAAACAGCAAAAAAAGAAAGAAGTAAGACTGGATAAGGACGATTAAAACAGGCCATAATTAGGCCTCAAGGCGGGTCAATATTCAATGCAAATGGTGGGTCACTTTTAACTGCAAATTAACACATTATCAACATCACTTTGACGATAATTGATAAACTTCCCCACTACAGTCGTAACATCCTCAGAAAACACTTGTTTCCCGTTATTCACCAAACTAATGATTTTGATGTACTCTTCTTTTCCTTTCTGTAATGCAGTTTCTAAGTGTTTAGTTCTCAAACTCCTTCTGAACATTTTTCCTTCAGTACTTATCCAAACACTGAGTTGATATACACCACCATTTTGACTCGTTTTGATGACTTTACAGTCACCATCAAACAGTTCGTGCGATTCCACTAACCACTTACTTTCTTTGTTTTTCATAATCATCAACCAAAAAAAAACACCAATGTCGTCACCAACACTAGTGTTTCTCTAATTCAACTACATACTAGTGTTGTTTCTTATGATTTTCAGTAAACACTCGTTTTATGTAGTGAGTATGTAGTTAGTGTTCCTAACTTACTGAAAAATAACAACCAAAACTATACTATGTAGTGAGTATGTAGTAAATAGTTTATAAAATATCTATATATTTCAATGACTTACGAACCTGTGTTCACTCCCACTCAATAGTCGCCGGAGGCTTGCTGGAAATATCATAGGCGACCCGTGATACATCGGCTATCTCGTTCATGATGCGATTTGAAATAGTTTCTAACAGTTCTGGATCGAGTCGAGCCCAGCGCGCGGTCATAAAATCAATCGTCTCCACGGCACGTAGCGTGATGACATAGGAATAGCGACGGGCATCACCCACTACACCCACGGATTTTACCGGCAGAAATACTGCGAACGCCTGGCTAACCTTGTTGTAGCAATCTGCCCTGTGTAACTCTTCCATAAAGATTGCATCCGCCTGACGCAAGATATCACAGTATTCTTTTCTAACTTCACCGAGTACGCGGACACCCAGGCCCGGACCAGGGAAAGGATGGCGGTACACCATTTCATAGGGCAGTCCTAGTTCGACACCAATCTTGCGCACTTCATCTTTAAACAGTTCCCGTAGAGGCTCCACTAAATCCATCTTCATATCATCGGGTAAGCCGCCAACATTATGATGGGACTTGATCAGATGCGCCTTGCCTGTCTTGGAACCGGCAGACTCGATTACGTCCGGATAGATTGTTCCCTGCGCCAGCCAGTTCACGTCCTGTAATTTGGTCGCTTCCTCGTCGAACACCTCGATAAAGGTGTTGCCGATAATTTTCCTTTTCTGTTCAGGCTCGTCGACTCCGGCGAGCCTGAACAGAAAACGCTCCTCCGCGTTCACACGAATTACCTTGACCCCCATATTTTTCGCGAAGGTTGCCATCACCTGATCGCCTTCATGCAGGCGCAACAAGCCATTATCTACAAACACACAGGTTAATTGATCCCCAATAGCCTTTTGCAATAACGCGGCAACAACTGAAGAATCGACACCGCCGGACAAGCCAAGCAGCACCTTGTCGGTACCGACTCTTGCCCTCACCGTAGCAATAGCGTCCTCGATGATATTGGCCGAAGTCCACAGGGATTCGCAGCCACATATCCCATGAACAAAACGCGCCAGTAAGCGTTCTCCCTGTATCGTGTGAGTGACTTCAGGATGGAACTGAATCCCATATAAGGATCGTGACTCGTCGCACATTGCCGCAATGGGTGCGCTTTCTGTGGAGGCAATCAGGGTGAACTGTTCAGGCACTGCAGTAACTTTGTCACCGTGGCTCATCCACACATCCAGTTGTGGCTGACCAGACGCATTAATACGATCTTCAATACCCTCGAATAATTTGTTGCCTGCCGTCACATCAACCTTGGCAAAGCCAAACTCGGATTTGGCCGACGCTTCTACCTTGCCTCCAAACCGTTCCGCCATGACTTGCATGCCATAACAGATGCCGAGAATAGGCAGTCCCGCCGCATAAATAAACTCAGGGGGAAGCGGTGACTCCTCGGTATTTGCGGATTCCGGACTGCCAGAAAAAATAATCCCCTGGGGATTAAATACCCGAAACAAGTCCTCATCAACCGTATAATCCCAAATCTCGCAATACACCCCCAACTCACGAACGCGTCGCGCAATCAGTTGCGTGTATTGAGAACCAAAATCCAGAATAAGAATTTTCTGGCTATGAATATTCGCTGTAGTCATGTACGCCTAATCTGTTGTTTGTTTGTCTGAGAATTCATCTCTGAACCCACGGTCTCGAGCTGAGTTCCATATAACCAGAAGCGAAGTTTTTACTAAAGAATTCATCTCCGAACCCGCGATCTCGAGATGGATCATTTAGCTGTGCAAGACGAGGCAAAAGCGATCGCGAAAACGGAGCGTACACGCCAGTACGTGAGTATTTCGCGATCGCTTTTAACGAAGGATTGTGCAGCTAAAGGGTCCATCGTCCCTAGCTAACCCGGTAGTTAGGAGCTTCTTTAGTGATCGACACGTCGTGGACGTGGGACTCATTGATACCGGCCGCGGTAATCCTTACAAATTGCGTCTTGGTCCGCATCGCTTCAATATCGGCACTGCCGGTATAACCCATGCTGGAACGCAGTCCGCCCATTAACTGATGAACGATTGCCGTCAGAGGTCCCTTGTAAGGAACCCGACCCTCGATACCTTCAGGTACAAGTTTCTCTGTGCCCGAATCGACATCTTGAAAATAGCGATCGCTGGAACCCTGGGAATGGGACATCGCGCCCATGGATCCCATGCCGCGATAAGCCTTATAACTTCGGCCCTGGTAGAGCTCGACTTCGCCGGGCGCTTCCTCGGTACCGGCTAACAGGCTACCAATCATAACTACATGGGCGCCGGCAGCAATTACCTTGGCGATGTCGCCGGAATAGCGAATACCCCCATCGGAAATCACACAGACATCAGTGCCCTTAAGCGCCGCAACCACATTCGCCACGGCCGTAAGCTGAGGAACACCAACACCGGTGACAATTCGCGTGGTACAAATAGAACCAGGCCCTATTCCAACTTTAACCGCGTCGGCTCCTGCCTTCACCAAATCTCTGGCGGCATCAGCCGTAGCAATATTGCCCCCTATCACTGAAATTTCCGGATATTTTTTCTTGATGTATTTGACCTGATCCAACACACCCTGAGAATGACCGTGCGCAGTGTCTACGATAACGACATCGACCCCGGCCTCTATAATCGCATCCACACGATCGGCGGATTCTGCACCTACCCCTACCGCCCCCGCCGCTCGTAACCGGCCCTGCTCATCTTTACAGGCATTGGGAAAGTCTTCCGATTTTCGAATGTCTTTGAGCGTGATTAGACCCCGTAGCTCGAACGCTTTGTTAACCACCAGGATTTTTTCAATACGATGACGATGCAGCAATTCTTTGACTTCATCGAGTTGAAAATCTTCACCTACCGTCACCAGTCTCTCTTTAGGTGTCATGATTGATTCAACTTTGGCATCCAGATTGCCCTCGAATCGCACATCGCGACTCGTCACGATGCCCACCAGGCCGGAATCCCCTATCACTGGCATGCCAGAGATATTATATTCCCGCATTTTGGCTGCCAAATCCCTAACGGTTGCGGTGACCGGAATCGTAATAGGATCTTTTACAACGCCACTTTCAAATTTCTTGACGAGTCGTACTTCTCGAGCCTGATTGTCCACACTCATGCTTTTGTGCAGCACACCCAAACCCCCTTCTTGCGCCATAGCAATAGCAAGACGCGCTTCGGTTACCGTATCCATCGCAGACGATATAAGGGGAATATTGAGCGCGATAGAACGTGTCAACTGAGTATTGAGGGCTACTGCTTTGGGGAGAACTATGGAGTGGGCAGGCAGAAGTAGAACATCATCAAATGTTAAAGCCTCTTCAGCGATACGTAACATGAGATTACCACCATCTACAAAACGGGGATTATACAGACCCCGTCGCTACTTGTACAGATGGAGAACTGAAGACGGAGAACTGAAAAACCAGGAGCTTGCACTAATCCACACTACAATTGACTGTGCTCTGGCTGACGTCGCCGATAGATACGCTGGGCAAGAGGCATCGTTACGCACAAGGAAAAATAGGTATAGCCAGCATACACCGAGTACTGATCATCGACTACCAAGGCGATAATACAAGATAAAACGGCGGTGGCCGCCACAACCATCCATCCCAGAATTGCACGTTTACAAAAGTAAATTTCATAATGGCTTAACACTAACTCTTGCCTATGCCTGAGCGAGTTCAGATACAACAAGATTATGATGGCCGACAAGACCATGAAACCCAGCGAAAAATAGGTAAACAAACTGGCTACGCCGCCGTTAGCCCAACCCTCATTTTCGAATATTGCCGTTTCAAGTATTGTCGTACCCAGTACAGTAACGGACAGGTAGACCACCGTCGCTTGAATAACCAGCTTAATCGGATAAACGAAGACAAGTACCAACATCACCAGACCCAGGCTGAGCAAGATAGTGACTCCGTCCTGCAGTCCGAAAGTCCGGCTCCAGGTCGCATGGGTTAACCAGATGGAACCCACTATGCCGGCGCTAATAATGAAAGCGGGTATATCGCGCGAGAGCAGAAACAACTCCGAGGGGCTTCGAGGAATTTCATCGATGCTGATAACCAGCATGGTAAATGCAAAGGCAAAGGCGGCATCCACAAAGGTTTCGATGCGGGTCATATTTTCGCCACGCAGAATTCTGCCGTTGTCACGCCGGCAGGAATCAAGAAAAGTTTGAGATAACTTATCCATAGGCCGCTATTCCTCGAATTCCAGTCTGGAAATCGCGATGCCATGCTCACCAGAGACAGAATAAAGAAGATAGATTTCACCGTCTTCCTCATAGATAGTCGGGTCACGTAGCTGATTCACCGGCTCATCTATATGGCCACGTCTGGAAGGCGCGTTTTCCAGATTGGCTCCTTCCCAGTCGGTCTCCGGTCGCAAAACTTCCACCGGCTCAGATTCAAGCCAGTTCATCCAGTCACCCTGCATTTCGATAGTAGACAGGTAAATCCTTTCTGGCGCCTGTCCTGCCTGAGTCCAGAATACGTGCAGAATGTTGTCCCGGATCAGCAAGGCGTTATGGCGCATATTGTCGTTAAAGAAGCGCGGCCCCTCCTGAAAGTCAGTCAGACCATCACGGGAACGATAGAGATAGCCCGGCATGGACAGGGCATAGTGGTAGCCGCCGTGCTCGATAACTCTAAAATAGGGCTTTCCCAGCACCTCGGGTCGGCCTGCAAAATGTAATCCGTCTTTGGAAAGCGCCAGGCGGCTGAGCTGCCGGCCGACATCACGGCCATGGATATACATAATTAACTGCTGATTCTCATCGTCGATGTGCACATCCGGCGAGGCGATATGCGCATACAGAGCCGCATTAGATCCTGCATTTGGCGAGCAAGGTGGGCAGGTGGCCGGGAAAAATGAGTCTTCCAGGCGCAGAGAGCCTGCTTCGTGCATAGTCCAGGGGCCGGTGAGCTGGTCGGCATAAGCCAGTCGGATATAGGTGCCGCGATGATCGGCAAAATACAGGTAATATTTGCCCAACGGATTATCGATCCAGTCGGGCACCCGAATTAACGAGGGGCCCTGTATATTGCTGCCCATCCTGGCATCCATATTCGGGACGATAATGGGGCCATTGCCCAAACGGGTAACAGTGGGAGCCTTCGGGGTATCTGCCTGAACAGGAAACACACCGCAAATTATGATAAAGAGTAAAACACAAAGAAACCCTGGAAATGTAGCCGATGAAGCTGGATAACAGTTAACTGCGCGCACTTTCATTGCTTGTCCTGAATGTAGGGGTAACCCGAATGGAATGGAATCGCATGTACCCGGTATTTGCAAGATGTTTTGCCGCCGATTATACCGTTGTGCCTATGGCTGGCGGAATAAAGCCGCTTGCATCAAACAAACGCAGAATTTACTCTCTCCTATTCACAAAAGAAGCGATCCATGACTGACATCGAGCAACAGCACTCCCCGTCCGGCAATTTTCTGCGAACAATCCTGCAAGAGCCTACTTTGCACTTCTTCCTTATCGCGGCGCTGATATTTGGGCTGTATGCCTTTACCCAGGCGAATAATGAGAATGTACTGAAAATCAACCAGAAGGATATCGATGCGCGCATATCCCTGCAAGAGCTAAGCAGCGGCGAAGAATTAAACGAAGAACAACGCCAGTTCGTCGCCGCGACTTACATACAGGAGCAGATCCTGGTGCGCGAAGCCCTGGCGATGGAACTGGACAATGACGAGCGCATACACGAGATATTGGCGCAAAAAATGCGGCATGTGCTTAGCGGCAATATCATTCAACCTTCGGCAGGGGAATTGTCAAACTATTACCAGAAAAACAGGCAACGCTATGAAACTCTGACCACGGTGAGTGCCGACGAATTGGTCTTTAATTCCACCGAGCAATTGTCCTCAGATGTTCTCGCCCTGCTAGACAACGGCGCAGAGCCACAGGCATTGCTGCAGTTAGAAGCGGGCAACGTCTCCCCTTTACCTAATGTTAACCCCATCGATTTAGCCAATATATTTGAGCCAGCATTCGCCGAGAAAGTTTTTTCCGCAGAAATCAATCGCTGGACCGGACCATTCATTAGTAACCGCGGGCAGCATTGGCTACGGGTGCGCGAAATAACTGCGGCAAGAATACCTGGGTTAAATGAAATCGCCGATCAAGTTCGACTCGAATGGCTAACAGAAGAAGAAGAGAGTCGCCTGCAAGCAGAGGTGGATAAACTTTGGCAAGAATACTCAATCATTATTATCGATGATGATGAGGCCTAAGCCAGCGAGACCATGAAGCTCTTATTCTCCCAAATTACTGTTTGCCGAATTGGTTTTCTCTGCTTCGCCGCCGTCTTTAGCGCAAACACTCTGGCCCATGACATTGATGTTACCGGCGTCGGCCGCGTTTTCCTGGACGAGCTGGAAGCCAATCAATATCAACTCTCAATTGTCGATCAACAAGTCCCTCCTCTATTTAACATACAACGTATATTGCCCGAACGATGCGTGGGCTTGGCCCCCGGGCGGTTTAGTTACCGATTCAGTTGTGAGCCAGCACTGAATGTAGAAGACACGCTTTCCTTCCCCTGGTCTTTAGAAGGCGTAGTGCTTATCGCTCGCTGGAGCGACGGCAGCGATGTCACTGGTTTCTTCCCCGGCAATGGCAACACAGTCGATGTCCCCATGGCCGATCTAAAAGCCAGCTCAGCATCTTTAAGCAGCCTTGCAAAGCGCTATTTGGAACTGGGAGCGAATCACATTCTGCTGGGTATCGATCACCTACTGTTTGTATTAGGGCTGTTACTCTTGCTGCAGGGTTTCTGTCGACTGCTAAAAACCATTACTGCCTTCACCATCGCTCATAGCATCACCCTCGCTTTTGCAGTACTCGGAATATTTCCTGTGCCGAATGCGCCTATCGAGGTTTTGATTGCTTTATCTATTGTCTTTCTTGCTCGCGAAATCATCATGGGCCAGCGGGGAATAAGAACATTAGCGCATTCGAAGCCCTGGATAATTGCCTTTGTATTCGGACTCATTCACGGCTTTGGTTTTGCCGGCGCACTGGGCGAGTTGGGGCTTAGCGATAAGGACATCCCACTGGCTTTGTTGTTTTTCAATCTTGGGGTGGAAGCGGGTCAGGTCACCTTTATTTGCGCGTTGATCATGCTGAACTTTTTTATCACTAAATACCTGTCCCCAATGTTGTACAGTCTGCAACGGGGATTAGCCTACGGACTCGGCGGCATTGCCGCCTACTGGTTTCTGCAAAGAATACCTTCTCTCTTTATCATTTGGGCGTGTATGAAAAATGAGTAGTGGTAAGCAATTCGACGTAATCGTAGTTGGCGCAGGATTCGCCGGCATGTATGCCTTACATCGACTGCGCACTCTCGGCTTCTCGGTTCAGGTATTCGAGGCTGGAGATGGCGTCGGCGGCACCTGGTATTGGAATCGCTATCCCGGCGCGCGCTGCGACGTTAACAGCCTGGAATATTCCTATCAGTTCTCACAAGAGCTACAACAACAATGGAACTGGAGCGAGAAATACGCACCTCAGCCCGAGATACTGAATTATGCCAACCATGTGGCAGACCGATTCGATCTGCGCAGAGACATTCGTTTCAGTACTCGCGTTCAGACGATGACATTCGATCAGAAGAATAATAGCTGGCAGCTGCAGACAGAACAGGGAGAAATATTTCAAGCCAGCTACTGCATCATGGCTACTGGTTGTCTGTCGAAAAATAATATTCCTGACTTCGAAGGCCTGGGCAAGTTCCAGGGCCGCTTACTCCACACCGGCGACTGGCCCCATGAGAAGGTGGATTTTTCCGGCCAACGTGTCGGTATAATTGGCACTGGCTCATCGGCGATTCAGGCCATTCCACAAATTGCCGAACAGGCAGCCAGCCTGACTGTCTTTCAACGTACCCCAAGCTTTTCCATTCCCGCTCACAATGCGCCAATGGACAAGAGCTATGAAAAATCCATCAAATCCCGTTACGCCGATTTTCGCCAGGATAATTCCAAGCGTTATGCCGCGCTGAATAATAATCCCAATTCTGTTTCTGCCCTGGAAGTTAGCGACGATGAACGAGAAGCCGAATATGAAGCGCGTTGGCAGGCAGGTGGGCTCGCCTTTCTTGCGAGTTTCAATGATCTCGCTATCAACATTGACGCCAACAAAACCGCTGCCGCCTTTGTGCGCAAAAAAATTCATCAAATAGTAGAGGATCAAGCGCTGGCAAAACGCCTCTGCCCACAAACTGTCCTCGGCTGCAAACGCCTGTGCGTCGATACGGATTATTACCAAACCTTCAACAGAGACAATGTGAAGCTCATCGACATCAATGAAGATACAATCGAGAAAATTACTGCTACGGGACTAAGGACCAAGGACAACGCGTATGAACTCGATACGCTGATACTGGCCACCGGCTTTGATGCCATGACCGGCGCATTACTCAGCATCGATATTTGCGGCATCGACGGCTTAACCCTGCAAGAAAAATGGCAACAAGGCCCGAAGAATTATCTGGGTCTTACGGTAAATGGCTTCCCGAATTTTTTTACCATAACCGGGCCGGGTAGCCCCTCGGTGCTGGCAAACATGATCGTCGCCATTGAACAACACGTTGACTGGATAGCCGATTGCCTGAGCTATCTCAGAGAAAATTCCCTGCATAGCATCGAAGCGAACGAAGAGAGTGAGCGGCAATGGGTAAAGCTGGTAAACAGAATTGCCGATCAAACCCTGTTCCCCAGTGGCTGCAATTCCTGGTATACCGGCGCCAATATTCCAGGCAAGCGCAGAGTCTTTATGCCCTATCTGGGCTTTCCGTCCTATGTGGAAAAATGCAACGAGGTGGCGGCGAACAGTTACAGCAGTTTTAAACTCGAATAAAGCCAGGGGCCGCTTATTGTTTTTGATACTGCTGGTGACAGGATTCACAGGGCGGATACAGCGCGTCATTGCCGGCACTGGACAATGCCTCTTCATCCTTTTTCCCAACGGCGGTAATCACTTGCCTTGCTGCCGCAATCATTAGCTGATTATATTCTTGCCAATCGGCTTCGGCGGCTATCGCCGTCTCACCCTGGCCAGCGCCACCATGGGCAAGCAGATCTCCAGCCGCGAGCACCGTCAGTGCCGCGTTTTCAACTTGCTTCCACTCGGCATCGGATTTGAGGTCATAAGCACCCCAGATGATGCTCGTCATCGGAGTAATTATTGCGTTCATTACTTCCTTAACCGTGAGTAGTGGCGGTTGCGGACTCTCTGTCTGAGCACCGGACGGCATTGCCAACACCAGCAAAGACAGGCCCAATAGGCGTAGCGATACAAACTTGAATGATGCCCTCATGATAATTACCTCCTGCCCGCTTTTTTACTCTGCCCTACAGCCCCAAGCTTAGTGATGCATTTGTAACACATTTCCAGTTATTTTCCCTGAGCTGCATCAAGTCAATTGCCTCGCGATCTAAAAAACCCGAGACAAACGCCGCATAAACAGCCCCTGGAGGCGTCAATTCCATCACCTTTTTAAGGGAAAATCTGTTTTAATCAGCGCTTACTATCCAGCACTATCCGTTTTACGCGACGGGGATCCTATTATTCGTAGCACCCTGATTTTCGATGTCCAATTGGAGAATATAAATGCCGCTAGTTAAAAGTATTAGACACTCGCTCAGCAAGTCCTTGCTGGTAATTGCTCTATTTGCCTTCAGTGCCAGCACCCAGGCAGACATTCTGGATGAAGTGGAGCACGGTTACGCTGACAACAATGGCGTCAAGATTCACTACGCGAGTGTGGGCGAAGGTCCACTGGTTGTCATGATCCACGGCTTTCCAGATTACTGGTATACCTGGCGTCATCAGATGGAGGGCTTGAAGAATGACTTCAAGGTAGTCGCCATAGACCAGAGGGGTTACAACTTAAGCGATAAACCCCTCGACGAAGAAAACTACAATATGCGCTATCTGATTTCCGATGTCGCGGCAGTGATACATAGCCTCGGTGAAGATAAAGCCACCATCGTGGGTCATGACTGGGGTGGTATCGTGTCCTGGCAATTTGCCTTCGCCATGCCGCAAATGGTGGAGAATCTGGTAATCCTCAATCTGCCCCATCCCAATGGTATGGCACGTGAACTGGCTAATAACCTGGAACAACAGCAGAACAGCGGCTATGCCCGCACCTTCATTGACGGCAAACCTACCGATCCCGATATTTTCTTCGGTGCACCTATGAACCCGCAGACTCTGTCGGGTTGGGTCAGCGACCCTGCTGCCCGAGAGCACTACATCGAAGCCTTCGGTAAATCCAGTTTCGATGGCATGCTGGCCTATTACAAACAAAACTATCCACGCGCGAATGCCAATAGCCCGGCCCCGGCACTAGCACCGCGCCTAAACATGCCGGTGCTGGTGTTCCACGGTCTGAAAGATACCGCCCTGCATTCCGATGGCCTGAACAATACCTGGGACTGGGTTGATGCAGATACCACGATTGTCACTGCTCCCAACTCGAGTCACTTCGTGCAACAGGATGCGGCAGAACTGGTAACCTCCACCTTAAAATGGTGGTTGCTGGCTCGACAAAAATAGCGCATTTTAAACAACAGAGCAGCGGCGCTTTGAATACTGCCAGAGCGCCAGACTAATCCTGGACAGGAGAAGAACGTGAAACCGTGGGGCTTAATTTCTGTAAAGAAACTTTATCAATCGGCATGGGTTTTTGTTCTCACCCTGCTCATCAGCTCAACCTTATCTGCCCAGGTCTGGCAGCAACCTCCTCGATCTCAGGAAAACCTGGACGCCCTGGACCGGGTTGAAATTAAATCCTACCGCTTCGAGGAAGCCGGTGGCATCAAGATGGAGTATGGTCTGTATGTGCCTCGCAGTTACGATGCGAATGCCGACACGCCGCTGGTGATTGCATTGCACGGTCTGGGCAGCGGTATTCTATATATGATGGAGTACAACAATCTTCTGGAATATGCGGAAAGTTATGGCTTCATCATCGCAACGCCCATGGGATACAACGAACGCGGCTGGTATGGCGCCCGCGGCATGGGAAACGATTTCAGTCGAATTCCTGCCAATGCACCGGACAGCGCGCGCAATCCAGCCAATCTCGGTGAGCTAAGCGAATTGGATGTGCTTAACGTACTCACCGAAGTGAAAGATCAATTTAACATCGATGAAGACAGAATCTACCTGATCGGACAATCTATGGGCGGCGGCGGTACCTGGTATATAGGCGCAAAGTATTCGAATATTTGGGCCGCTCTCGCACCCATGGCACCCGCCGCGCCGGGAGATAACAGTATTCTGGAAAATGCGACTCAGCTGCCAGTAATGGTAGTCATGGGCGATGCCGATGAACTGGTGGACGTAAATGTAACCCGCCAGTGGGTGCAGAAAATGAAAGAGCTGGAGATAAATTTTGAATATATAGAGGTACCCGGCGGCTCACATGCCAGTGCCGGTCGAGAGAACATAGGCAAGGTGTTTGAATTCTTAAGTCGACATAAAAAAGAATGAGCATAAAAGACAATAAGCTGTAGATTAAAAGCATAAGCCTGGGCAAAACAATACCGCCTGGAGATAACTGTGAAGCTGGTTTATAGACATGAGATTATGGCCATCGTGCATTCAATTAAGAATGTTCTGGAACTGAACGGCATTAATTGCTTTCTGAAAAATTAACACAGCGCCTCCCGCGGCGGCAATCTGCGACTTTCGAATACCTGCGTAGAACTTTGGATTTACAATGATGGCGATCTTGAGAAGGCTGCATCCATTATAGCCAGCGAGATGACCGAGTCCGCCGGAAAAAAACCCTGGGTATGTGAAAATTGTCAGGAAGGCAATGACGCTGGCTTCGAAGTGTGTTGGAATTGCCAAAACGAAGCGCTCGGCTAACACCGGTTCAGCAGACAAAGTTCCTTGCGCAGGATCAAATTACTTCTGCACTAAACATGTAAAAATTTTTTTACGGGCTAAGCCAAAATAGAGGTTAGGTATGAAATTCATTACAAGATATTGTGTTTATCTGCTTCCATTGTTCGCGCTCAGTGCCTGCGAGACGGGATATGAGACCGGGTATAATCCGCTAAACGACTACACACAACTGGATCCGGCCACTATCTTCGCCACGCCCGAACCCCTGCCTTCCAGCAATTATTCGACAGAGCAACTCGCCAGAGGTAAGTACATGGTGGGCCTGCTCGGTTGCGGCAGTTGCCATACCGACGGCGCGCTGGTGGGCGCACCCGATCCTGCTCGCCTGCTGGCGGGCTCCGATACCGGTATCGCCTATACCAGTCCTTTTATCGACGAAAATCCCGGCGTGGTGTATCCACGCAATCTGACACCGGATATGGAAACAGGTCTCGGCACCTGGACCATGAGTCGCCTGGTGGATATGATCCGGGTTGGTACCGTTGATCACAGCGGCCGCAGTATTCCTGTTATGCCCTGGCCTGCGTTTGCCAGTATTACTACCGAGGATGCATTCTCAATTGCCGCCTACCTGAAAAGCCTGCGTCCCGTGCGCCATCAGGTGCCTGCCAACGTAAATCCGGGCCAAAAAGCCATAGCTCCCTTTGTACACTTTGGGGTTTATCAAACCATCCAGTAGATCGATAGCAAACAGTAGATCGATAGCAAAGCACCCGCCGAGCGCTGATTTGACCGTTACAGCGCCGGTCTGATTGTTCGGCTATTTCCATGCAATAACGTTATTATTAACAATGTGCCGGTTTTCAATGCAGAGGCTGTTAATGATTTCATCAATTAAAAAATTCGAGCCCGATCAGGAATACTATTTCGAAGAAGGCTGTCACATCATCGAAATATCAAATTCTGTTGACGATGAAGAAGTTTCCATCGCGCAGGCGCGGGTAGAGCCAGGCCAGCAGACCAAATGGCACAGCCTGGCAGACACAACTGAGCGCTATGTCGTACTGCAAGGCGTAGGTTTAGTGGAAATTGGTGATTGCAATCCTGTCGAAGTGACTAGCGGCGACGTGGTTATCATTCCAGCCCAGATGCGACAACGAATCAGCAATATCGGTGCCGAAGATTTAAAGTTTTTGGCCATCTGCGCGCCGCGTTTCAAGCAGAGTAATTATCAACAACATTGAGCGATAATTTATGCTAGCGGCAGGAGAAAACCAATCTCGCCGCTCACTAAAATAGTCGAACCCCATTTGTAATGCCTCGGTTTCGACGACTGTTTCGAGGACTACTTCGACAACTGTTTCGACAACTACTTTGACAACTACCTTGACAACTACCTTGACAACTACAGTGACCCGGCCTGTGCGGCAGTAGTTTTTACTTGACAGATATGAATTTATCTGTAAACTGCATGCAGCTTGAAACTAAGCACATATTTATTGCCCCCGTTCGAAGTTTTCTCAGTAACACCTCGTCCTGTCGTTTATAAGTACGCCAAATTTCTAGCACGACCCCTGCATCGCAGGATTATTAAATATTAAGACACAGGACAATCAACATGGCAGATAAAATTACTGGAACTGTAAAATGGTTCAACGAAAATAAAGGCTTCGGCTTCATCGAACGCGAAGGCGGACCCGATGTGTTTGCACATTTCAGTGCAATCCAGAGCGCAGGTTACAAGACTCTAGCTGAAGGTCAGCAAGTTGAGTTTATCGTAACTGACGGTCAGAAAGGCCCACAAGCTGAAGAAATCGTAGCCATCTAATTGCTGGCTTTCGATTATTGAGCAGCGCAAGCTGATCAATATCAGCTCGTAGTTCGAGCAAGACCAAGATCAAGAGAAGGGGCAAATCCGAAAGGACTTGCCCCTTTTTTTATTTATGCGTATGTTAGTAAGCCTCTGTTTACTATTGATATTTTGTAACTTTTGGTAACTTTTCACCGACCTGACACAGCAAAGGCTCCGCTAGACGCACTATGACTTTATTTGAATTCCTGATGGCCTTAGCCTCGGTGGTAATCGCCATCGCGCTGACCGAGATGTTTGCCGGTTGGGGACGCCTGCTGCGCGCGCACATCACCCCAAGAATCGATTGGCTGCATCTCGGCTGGACTCTGGTGGTGGTTTTGTATGCGATCCAGTACTGGGTAGGCATCTGGCCGTATCGCGATATTGTATTCGACCGTATCTATCAGGTGTGGTTTCTGATCTTCCCTACGCTGTTTATCGTATTGGTGTCCTATGCCATCACGCCGGACATAGAGCCGGATGCCAAACTCGATCTAAGGGATTATTACATGCTGCGCCGAGGCCCTATTTTCTTTGGTCTGGCGGCCTTTTTGGCCATGGCTCAACTGGCCGATATGGTTATTTTTGCTGAACATATCGATTTATTGAGCTACAGCTGGTGGCAACTTCACCAGATTGGCTTTGGCCTGATCATAGTCACGCTAATACCGGCGATGAGAACGTCCATTACCATTCATTCTCTGGTGATGCTGGTAAATTTAGTCTTCCTTATTAGCAATGGAATCGGACTTTATCCCGGTGCAAATGGCCTGATTAATTAAGCGCTCGACTTGCCTCAAATAGCCTCAACTAATTGACCTTCGATCATCGCGAGTACTCTCACGGCTCTTGCTGCATGGAATCTACAAGCCGTTGCAGCGCCACAAAATTCGAGCCAAGCGCCAGAATCGATTGATAATAACCAAGCAGCCCGGCTTCCTCTTCGGGTAAAGAAATCATCTTACCCCCTTGCAGAGTCTTCATCTCGCCGTTCTCGATCAGCAGGCTAGCAAGATGGCCGCCGTAGGATTTCGATATCCCGCTATCAATCACCAACACCTTGCCGCCAAAACGAGGGACTATTGTGCCAAGCCCCGGGGTATGGCCGATTACGATGTGATCAACGTCATATTTGACCAGCACACTCTCAAGATGTGCTTTCTCTAGCAGCTCATCGTTATTAGCCAGCCCGCGATACCATAATGGTCCATCTTCAGCCTCAGAAGCGCCGAGTTTATCTTCGAGTAAATTGCCCGCCAGCTCCGACCTGACCTGCTCATTGATTTCAGCAAGACTCATTTGTACATATTGTGGGCTAATTCCACCGTGCAAAAACAGGGTTCGGTTAATCTTGATTACCGCATTGTGCTCAGCTACCCAGGATCCAAATTCCCCTTGCCTAACATCCCAATTCCTCCGGTGCTCAACGAAGCCGAGCGGGTACTGTGCATCGAACTTCTCTCGATAGTCTTCTTCTACTTTAAATTCTGGGTTAGCAGCCTGTAATTGCTGGAGATGCAGTGCGTACATCGCATTGCGTAATGGTCTCGCGTCGCGACTCTTGAGCGCCTTATATTCGTTTGGGTCTACATAGCGTAGATCGCCATAAATATTCATCGCCTCATGATTGCCGATCAGCGCGTGGACCCTGCCGCCGTCTGCTGCTGCCTGTATCTCCAGCTTTTTCATGTGTGCGATGATTTTATCGGTGTCGGGACCGCGATCCGGCAGGTCACCCAGCTGCACAAAGTGCGATTCACCGGCAATCCAGTTGCCCCGGCGATTAACCAGCCCGGCATCTCTTAAGACCTGAATATAATTATCGTAGTCTCCGTGTATGTCACCTACCGCGACGATGCGGTCAACACCCTGCCATTGATCTTCTGCCGCGATAGCGAATTGGCAAAGGCAAAGCACGCCGATTAGCAGATTGAGAACAAGCGATTTCTTCATGCTATGAAGACTCTGAATAAAGGCATGGGTTTAAAACTATTCCGGGTTACTGACCTCGGCAATCGCCGATTATAGCCCGATCGGCGCTTCGTTGATCAGCAAGAACTTCGAACAATTCCTGCACATATTTACTGGAGCTATTCGCGGTGCGTGCACTGACCCTCGACGCATCGCCAACGATGGCAGCGATATTGGCGCGAGCCTCCAGCATGATACGCATAGCCGATGGCAAAGCATCATTGTGCTTGCAGTAACCTCGATAGCGCCGCTGTCGATTACTACGAATATTCATCGCCGGTGCTGGTTCCGCCGCATAGGGAGCATTGACAAAACCGGAGGCGTCAAAATCATAGGGGATGGCAAAATAGTCTCCTGCCTCACTCAGCAGCAGCTTGGCATTGTGACAGCACTCTTCTCCTTCTGCGGCCTGGGCAATTGAATAATCGGTATTGCCCAATAGATACATAAAAAGAGCAACCAGACTTGCCTGGCTTGCATTCAGTTGCTCATTGGGAATTGAGCTTAGCTCTACCTCTTCCATGCCAAAACGCGCTTGCAGACGATTCTGATGCTCAATAAAAAAAGCCAGCTGGGTACGACTACTATCCTCTCTCTCACTGTCCACATAACTTACATTGACCAGACGAGTATCGAAATTGTATTCGGAAAGTTCGGCGAAGATTTGGTAAGCCTGCTGTTCCTTAACAATCAGCTCAGCATAGCGATCGGGTCTTCGGCACTGAACCACCAGCTTCAGGCGATTCTGGCTTTCAAAGATCGTCCCCGCAACTTGTCCACGCTTGAAGTCAACCCATAACTGGGAATAAGTACAATTATCTTTCCTTAATCTCCAATTGCCTCTCACCTGCAGACCCACATCCAGGCGAACCTGCTCCCCAACCGCATCGGTATAACTCAAACTTCCTTCATATTCTTTTTCTTTATCACGCTCATCATCGATAAGACGAAAAGGTGCAGTCAGCGTAATATCGATTATCTCTGAGGACTGAAATAGTGGATCGGGCGCGGAAACTGCAGCTAACAAGCAGCTTGGCAGTCCAAATAGAAGTATTAAAAGCTTCCTGTTCATCGTGCTCTAGCCCCCCAAAATGTTTTTAACAGGTCATTCCAAACAACCACTTCGCTAGCTAACAACTTGATTTGAAGTCGAAATCGACCGTTGATTGAGTGTAACTCCTCGCCAGACCTCTCGCAACATTGGCCTATTAGCCAAATATGGATTTACTTTGGCGGCGTTCTTGATTAGCATCAGGGGACTATCCACCCCAACAACAAGAACTAATTTGTAATGCTTAAGTATTTCGCGATCATCGATCAGAAAACCGCCTATGTATTCATTTTGTGCATATTGATTACTTTCCTCTGCTTCCAATTCGACTTTCATTACAACCTCAACGTTACTTTATTTAGTATCGCTGTTATATTCCCGCTCGTATTCACCATACGCGAAGCATTCAGGAGACGTGATAGCGTCATTAAGCTACTGAGTATTTTCAAGTCCTCGATAAATGCTGTGTTTTATTGTTTTACTAACAACAATAAATTGTCCGCCGAACAGAAGCAGTTGGTAAGCAATAAGCTACAAGATATTTCGACCCTGTTTTTCAACACTCTCCGTGGAGCAGAGTACAACTCGAAAGAAGTTGGCAACAAACTCGACGAGGTTTTTAATTTCCTCAATGAAAACCGCGAATCAATTTCCAACGGAGTCGCACTTAAAATTATCCGCTTCCTGAAAGACGTTCATGAGAGCATCGAGAATTCTGTGGGTTTAAAAATTCACGGCTCACCGATCAGCTTAAGAGCTTACTGTCTGGTTTTTATTTATGTGTTTCCGTTCGTATTCATCCCCACTCTGGTGCACGACTTGGGCAATAATAGTCACTGGATTGTGTACGCCCTAAGTATCATTCACGGATTCATTTTAATCTCTTTGTATAATGTACAGGATGCAATGGAAAACCCTTTCGATCAGGTGGGTCTCGACGATATCAAACTTGAAGAATTTCATTTCAAGAAAACCTCCGCCCTGTCCGAACCTGCCGCCTAGCGAGTTTTCCCCGCAGCCCTCTACTTTCAGCGCGCTTTCCCGTATTATTGCCATCCTTCACAGCCACAATTCAAGACTAACTATGCGAGCTTTTCTATTTGCACTTCTTCTCGGCGCAAGCACCATCATCAACACGCCAGTGTTGGCTGCCTCGACTTCCCCCGAGCTGAGCGGCAGCACCGAGCAGGGCTTAAAAATCGAGATTTATAGCAGCTTGTCGCCGTTGCTAATCAATCGTATTCATAGCTGGCACATTCGCATCCTGGATATCAATAATCGCGCCGTTAGCGTTGAGCAACTCACCGTCATCGGCGGTATGCCGGAACACGATCATGGGCTACCCACCCAGCCACAAATTACCGCTCGGCTGGAAAATGGTGACTACCTGCTGGAAGGCGTTCGATTTCACATGCCCGGAAAGTGGCGGTTGGTAGTGACCATGAACAGAGATGGCGAAGACGATCAAGCCGTCATCGAATTCCAGCTCTAATGAAGAAGCTTCTGAGTATAGTCGCTGTCTTAGTGTTCATCGCCGTAATGGCATGGAATTTTGCCACGCCGCCGATTCCCTCCCAATGGAGTGAGGAACAACAGGCGCTTATCAGTTCGCTCTCTCTGGCAAAGCTTCCCCCGCTAGCCGATGACCCCAGCAATCGTGTAGCGGACAATCCATTGGCGGCAGAGCTGGGTCAGCGCCTGTATTTCGACACCCGGCTGAGCAGCAATAATAGTGTCGCCTGCGCCAGCTGCCACAATCCAGAATTAATGTTCACCGATGGCCTCAGCCTGGCGATGGGAGTTGCCATTGGCCCTCGACACACACCCAGCCTCGTGGGCTTGTCTTACAGCCCCTGGTTTTATTGGGACGGCAGGAAGGACAGCCAATGGGCTCAGGCACTGGCTCCTTTAGAGGCCAGCCATGAACACGCGACTGACAGAGTACAATTACTGCATCTGCTGGCCAGCGACAGTGTTTACACTGAAATGTACGCGCAATTATTCGGCCCCCTGCCGACTGTGGCGAATTTACCCGGCTCGGCCTCCCCACTCGGCGATTCCCGGCAACAGACTGCCTGGAATAACATGGACGAGGGAAGCCAAAGAACGGTATCGCGTTTTTTCTCCAATCTGGGCAAGGCCATCGCCGCCTATGAGCGCAAGATTGTTCCTGGCACATCCAGATTTGATCAGTATGCTGAGCAATTGATCAATAGCTCCGCTACCAAGCAGGGGGATTTATTAAGTAATGCGGAGATCGCTGGACTGAATTTGTTTATCGGCAAGGCCCAGTGTGTGAGCTGTCATAACAGCCCTCTGTTTACCAATAATGAATTTCATAACACAGGTGTTCTGGCTGTGAGCGGGCAGCTACCCAGCATGGGAAGATACGAGGGGATTCGAACCGCACGCAAGGATCCCTTCAATTGCCTCGGTGAATTTAGCGATGCAAGCCCTCAGCAATGTACCGAGTTACGCTTTGCCCGGGATGAAAACGATCTGGTGGGCGCGCTGAAGACACCTACCCTGCGTAACGTCACATTAACTGCGCCCTATATGCACGGCGGTCAAATGGCATCACTCGCTGAAGTAATCGAACACTATAACGACGCACCAACGTCCATGCTCAGTCATAATGAGGCAAAACCACTCGGCTTAAGAGCGGTCGAACGCCGGCAACTGGAAAGTTTTCTACACACGCTCACAGCCCCACTGGCAACAGCGGAAAAATGGTTGAGCGCAGCAACAGACTAAGCCAGCAAGCAGATGATAAGAACAACAGCCTATGAAAATGCACAAATCAGCAATACCGATTCAGGCAATAGCGATTTTTGCACTCCTATTCCTGGCTTCCCTCTCATCTCAAATAGCGGCACAGGACAGCCAGTCTGTATTACAAGCACTGCATGCGAATGAACGCGACGTGAGGCATTTACTGCGCGATGAAATTAGAAGGCCGCTTGAAGTCATCGAATTTCTCGGCATCGACTCCGGCATGCAGGTACTCGATGTGTATGCCGCCGATGGTTACTACAGCTATATCCTGTCTAAAGTTGTTGGCCCACAGGGCAGAGTCTATGCCCAGAACCCGGCCGCCGGATCGAATGTCGAAGACATCCGCCAGATGTACTCACTCGCCGATGCGCTGGATGAAAGAATCGAGAGCGCGGCCTTGAATAATATCGCGCACCTGAGACAGGATTTGTTTGAACTGGAGATTGAACCCGCCTCACTGGACGCGGTGATGCTGGTGCAGATACTGCATGATTTTTATAACGCCGACCCGGATTACGCCGCCGCCGTATTAAGCCATTTGAAAAGCCGGCTAAAACCCGGCGGCATTGTCGCGATAATCGATCATGTCGGCGAGGCGGGTCAAGATAACCGACGCCTGCATCGGATGCAGAAAAGCCAGCTGATGGCATTAGCCGAACGTGTTGGTCTCACGCTTATTGGCGACAGCAATTTGTTGGAAAATCGAACAGATCAACATCGTCGGCCGGTGTTCGACCCCATGCTTGGTCGCGACACAGACCGCTTTTTATTGAAATTTCAGAACTAATTTTTCCCCGACGTTCTATTCCTGACCAACTATTTCCTTCAGCTATTCTCTTCAACTATTCTCTTCAGCTATTCTCTTCAGCTATTCCCCTCAGCCCAGATAGCCATGCTGAGCCAACTGCACACGGATTCCGTCTGGATCGGTAAAATACAGCTGATCACCCCCGCTGGTACGGTTTGCTGCATCACGATTCACATCGGCCTGAATGCCATGATCGACTAATTTCTCCGCCAGCGCATCGGCATCGTAATTGTCCACACCGATACACAGATGATGCATGCCACCAGGATTGGGTAAATTATAAAGCCCGAGAAAACTTTCATCCCCCAGACCCATATTCAATCCACCATTGGCCGGACGGGAAATTATCTCCATCCCCAACACGCGCTGATAAAAATCTGCCGATCGATTCACATCAATCACCGACAGCGAAACATGATTCATCGATCGACCCACTGCCACCGGCGCAGCACCTTGCGCATGTAAGGTCGGCGCCACCGCCATCGCCCCGGTTGCCGCCATCAACGCAGCCACCAACTCACGCCGCGTCATCTTCTTCTGCTCAAATCCCTCCACCAAATTTTCAATCACATCCAATTCATTCATCACGACCCACCCCAATAATTGATTTTGATTTTGACTTTGACCTACTTACTACTGAATCCAAAAAAGCACACAACTGACTCGAGCGGGCAGCGAGGACGTCGAGGCGGAGGCAAAAGCCCTCACAAAAGCGGAGCCTACACGCAGTAGGTGAGCATTTTGTGAGGGCTTTTAACGAACGAATCGACGTTCGCAGCAAGCGCGTCCCAACCAATAAAGCACAACGAACCCACTAATCTGGCAGCGCAAAAACCCAGATTACGCCACCCTGGGGAACATAGACCTCTTCACCTTTGGCCATATTCAGCAAATCTTGCTCTCTCTGCGCATCAACCCCCCAGCCCGATTGCACCGCCACATATTGTTTGCCATCCAGTGTATAGGTTACTGGCACACCGGTGATGCCAGAGTTCGTTCGCTGTTGCCAGAGAATTTCTCCTGTAGTGGAATCGAAGGCGCGAAAGTATCTATCATTGGTTCCACCCATAAACACCAGATCACCCGCCGTTGCCAGCACAGGCCCCCAGTTTTGACTTTCGAAAGTTGTGGTCCATGCACGCTCGCCGGTATCAACATTCCAGGCCTGGAGCTCACCAACGTGATCAGTGCCAGGTCGCACAAAAAATCCACCATTCTCTGATGTGCCTCTGCCCATATAGGCACGACCAGGACTGTACTGAATCTCTTCGCCCACCATGGTTGAACATACATTTTCGTTAGCGGGGATAAACAGCAGACGAGACTCGGGATTAAATGCCGCCGGCGGCCAGTCTTTACCACCCCAGAGCGATGGACAGAAACTCGCCTCGTAGCCAGTTCCCGGTTTCTTGCTCATATCGTATTCTGGGCGGCCACTGACAGGATCGATGCTGGTAAAAACATCTTGATAGACGTAGGGCTTGGCATCGACGAAATTAATTCCATCGCCTTCCCGCTCTAGAAACCAGAGATAGCCGTTTCGTCCTGGGTGAACCATACCCTTAACAGTTTTAGCCCCGCGCTGATAATCAATGAGCAACGGTGCAGACACTTCATCCCAGTCCCAGGAGTCGTTCCAGTGGTACTGGTGATGGGATTTCAATTCCCCGCTGCTTACATCCAGGGCAATCACTGAACTTGAATACAGATTGTCGCCTGGACGTGTGTCACCCATCCACGGTCCGCCATTACCGGTTCCCCAATAAGCCAGATTCAGTTCCGGGTCATAGGAGCCTGTTAGCCACACTGGCACCCCGCCTGTCTTCCAGGTATCACCCGGCCAGGACTCGGATCCCGGCTCACCCGGCGCGGGCACGGTAAAGGTTTTCCAAGCCTCTTCGCCGGACATGGCATCATAGGCCGCCACGAATCCGCGAATCCCTAACTCGCCACCGGAGACACCGACCATGACTTTACCGTCGGCAATCAATGGTGCCATCGTCATATAGTAGCCGTTGTAATAATCTTCTACCGCCACTTCCCAAATTACTTCACCGGTCAAGGCGTCCAGCGACACCAGAAAAGCATCGACGGTTGCCAGATACACCCGGTCGCCATACAGGGCAACGCCGCGATTGGTTGGGTGAAATTGCGCCAAGTCATCGGGTAAATAACGCACATAGCGCCAGATCAAATCCCCGGTGCGCGCGTTAATTGCCAAGATATGATTCTGCGGTGTACTTACATACATATAGCCGTCATTGACTATCGGAGGTGCCTGATGTCCCTCTCTGAGCCCGGTGGAGAAACTCCAGACCGGGACCAGGCCTTTTACGTTGTCCTTGTTGATCTGATCCAGCGCGCTAAAACCATGTGAGTCATAGCTACCGCGATACATCAACCAGTTCTCGTCTTCAGGGTTCAGCAATCTTTCTGCGGTTACCGGATTATAGGGAGGCAATGACTGGGCGAATGAGACAGCGGAGCACAGCATTAGAGCCAGTGTGACTAGCGAGCGATTAATCATGAGTAATCCTTTGAATCAGCTTTTGTCTTTTTAAAACTTGTTAGCCGGTAGTTTATTTTAAAACTGCTGGGTAAACCCTACCCGGCCACGAAACTCGGCGGCCACGGTAATAACACCATCCACCACTTCCAGTGGCAGCATCGCCAGCGGTCTCGGCGCGGGTCCTCCCACAACCTTGCCACCGTCATAAATATCAAACTGGGACTCGTGACAGGGACAGGCCATATTTAACTCACCCGCATCCCAGTTAATCACGTCGCAACCAGTATGGGTACAGACCGCCGAATAGGCAATTACACCCTCGGCCGCATTGCCCTGGTAACGGGCCGTCATCTTCTCGGTGTCGATACGGGTAATCATTACCCGGTTCAGACGTGAGCCGTCTCTCAACACTTTCGTTTGGGGATCGCGCGCCATCGCCGACACCGGCTTCTGCTCCAGCTCCAACAAATCGGCTCGTACCAATTGGTCCTGATGCGGCCCCTCTTCAAACACCAGCTGATCGCCGGGCTGCGGTCGCATACGGGCCGGCGGCTGACCGAATGCCGACATGGGTACGGCAATGCCCGTGGCCAGGCCCATCTTGAATATTGTTCTTCTGCTAAGCGACTTCGCTTTACTCTTGCTGCTGGAATCTACCATCTTTCTTCCTGCTATCTACTGCTGACTGATAATGTGCTGCAAGCAAGGTATCAAAGTGCCTCCACCTCTGCAATCCGACTGTTTAAATCGCAAAATTGAAAAGCGCAGGACCCGGCGCTATATTGCCAGAATTACTGATATTTTCGGGCCACAATAAGGATTAGTAGGAGCAGATAATGAGAAAAGCAGAGGGCGATCTTTTCGGTGGACATCAATGTGATTGAACGCCACAGGCAACACCACTAGGGGACACTAATAAGATAATAACTTAAGAATATGCGCCGGGAATAGACTTCCGTTAAGTTATTATCTTATTAGTGTCCCCTCTGTCCCCTTATTTACTCTTTTTAAGGTTTGTCATTTTGACTCTTCCTTGCTAAATTCGAGCTCGAGGCTCATTCGACTGTTCGAGATAATAAATCGGGTCGACCCAGCGCCCTCGCTTGTTAAACCTCTTTGCGGACCTTCAAATCATCGGGCTGCTGGATCGGCAACTAGCGGCTAACTGGTTACGGGCTTCACTTTAAACAATTGGTTGGAAACAGGGAAATTTGACCATACAATCAAATCAAAAAGGACGCGCGCGGCGCGCCTATTATTCAGGGCGTTAGGTTTACACGAGACAAATATGCCTTACACAATAAAATATAATGATGATGAAGGGATTGTTAGTGTAATCTATTCTGGCGTAGTAACAGATGATGATCTTCTTAATAGCTTAAAAGAAAAAACAAGTTCATTAGAGATAGTTAAAAATTGCAAATTTTCTATCAACGATTTCACAGAGGCAACAGGATTTGAAGCAACTCCAAAAGTAATGCGGGAAATGTCATTGACATCAATCGAATTATCCAAAATATCCAGTCAAATAATGCCGATTATAATAGCCCCGAAAGATATTGAGTTTGGAATGTTCAGAATGTGGCTTGCATATATCGATCGTACCAAATGGGATGCAAGAATCGTGAGAAGCTATAGAGAAGCATTGGATCTGATGAATGAAAAAATATAAGGGGTCGGTGACAAATCGAATTGCTAATGATTCTCAAATATCACCGCCCCCTTTTGTTATATTGTAACGTCCGCTGTTGGCCCTGCACTTCACCAACTCACGGCAACTTAAACGCCACCAACTCCCCCGAATAGCCACTGCCACTCACCGCCAGCACCAGATACTGCTCGCCATCCAACATATAAGTCATGGGCGAGCCCGATTGCGGTGCGGGTAAGCGCAGCGCCGCCAGCTCTTTCCCCGTCGCCTTATCATAGGCCCGCAGCCAGGCACTGCGCACACCTTCGTCATCGGTGGTGGTTTCCGCCTCACCGGCTATCAGCAGACTTTTCGTCACCAGCGTACCTACCGATGCATTCTGCCCGGTTCGGGGAATATCCATGCCTTGCAACAACGGATGATTCTTAACATTGTCCGGTGTCTCCCCGTGAGCAATCTTCCAGAGTATTTCACCTTTAGTCATATCGATCGCCGTGATCACCCCATAGGGTGGCTTCAACAATGGCAGCCCCTGTACCCGCAAACTGCGCGGCGGTGTGCCCCGGGTCGAGGTGGGTCGTTGCTGTTGGGCGGCATTAAATTCGGTGCGGCCTCCGCCTGCCGTGGAACCGGCGCCGCCGGATGTTCGCGGGCCGGTGGCGGCATTGCCCTGAATATAGGCCATGTCACTTTGACCCGGATAGGGTGGCACCACGCCCAGGCTGGCCACCGAACTATTTGACGAGACATAAAGAATATTGGTTTCCGGGTCGTAGGATCCGCCGGGCCAGTTGGTACCGCCTCCGGTAGCTGGCGCCATCAAGGTGCCAAGTGGCCCATCTATATTACTTACCACTGGCGGGGTAAACAGCGGGCCCAGTTTATGCCAGCTGGCTATCTCCCGCGCCTGTGCGTTTAATTCCGGCGTGAAATCCATTAAATCGGCCAGTGTAACCCCTTGCCGATCATAGGCCGGTGGCTTGCTGGGAATCGGCTGGGTAGGCGAATACCATTCCCCCGGCACATCCCCTTCCTCTACCGCTGTCTCCACGATAGGCCACACCGGCTCGCCGGTTACCCGGTCGAACACGTACAGAAAGGACTGTTTGGTGGGTTGTGCCACGGCCTTGACCAGGCGACCGTCTACCATGATGTCCATGAGTATCGGCGCACAGGGAATATCATTATCCCAGATGCCATGATGCACAAACTGAAAATGCCACTTGCGCTCGCCCGTATGCAGATCCACCGCCAGCAAGGTTTCACTGAACAGGTTGTCACCCGGCCGATAGGCCCCGTAGTAATCGCCAGTGGCTTCTTCCACCGGCAGATACACGGTCTCCAATTCTTCATCCACGGAGATCTGTGCCCAGACGCCGGTGTTGCCGGTGTACTCGGCCGAATCATTCAGCCAGGACTCGGAGCCGTATTCACCAGGCATTGGAACGGTGTGAAAAATCCACAGGCGCTCGCCGGTGCGCACATCAAAGCCGCGCACATAGCCCTTCACGTTTTCACGGCTACGGGGATTGCCACCGGTGCGATGGGCCGCGCCGACGATGATCACATCCTTGGCTATCATCGGTGTCGCCTGCAAGCCGATTTCACCGGTCAGCAGATCGATCTGCTGATCCGCGTTCTGCTTTAGATCGACAATGCCCTGTTCGCCGAAGTCTGCAATCGGCCTGCCGGTTTCGGCATTGAGAGCAATCATTCGATACCCCGGCGTCACATACACAATCCGCTTCTCCTCTCCCTCCTGCCAGAAGGCGAGACCGCGGCCGGACAATTGTCGCGGCGCATTTCTGGCCCGCTCGCCTTCGTCCAGGCTGTAGACCCAGAGCAATTCACCCGTGGCGGCATCCAGCGCGAATACGGCCCGACGGGAACCCCCGGTGCTGTACATTATTCCGTCCACCACCAGCGGAGTTGCCTGATAACGATACTCAGGACTGGGACCTAAATTGTCGGTCTTAAAACGCCAGGCGATTTCCAGCTGAGAAAAATTAGTCCCATCGATTTGATCCAGCCCCGAGTAGCGCGTATGACCGAGATCGCCGCCATAACTTGGCCACTGCCCGTCTTGTGCCCCGTGTTGCCCATATGCAAGACTTGCCGAAAGCAGGGAAACCACAAGGGAAAGTGCCAGTAATTGAATTTTAGGTATACCTTTAAGTGCAGCCATAGCGTCAGCTCTTATTGTTTTTAAGGGTTCAAAAATCACCACCCGATCAGTCTAGCACAGTTAATTGTAGTCCCTGCAGCCCCCCCAAATACAAGACAAGAAGAAAACATTCGAGTAGTATCCAAGCCATACGTGGAAGCCAGAGTGTCCATTAGATAGAGCACTACACATCGCTGTGAGTCGTTGCTCGCAGCTAAAATAAGAACCGAGCAATAGAGTCAATACTATGAGGTCAGCAAAAACACGCTTACTACTCTCGTTGATCTGCATTCTGTTTATGCCACTGGCTGTTGCACAGCAGATATCCGTTAACCAGCAAATCTGGTCCGCTGACGTAATTCGCCCCAGCGGTCAGCCGGTAATCCCGCTGTTCGATGGCTGGTTCCTCAATGCAGACGGAACTCGAACTCTTTGTTATAGCTTCTTTAATCTTAATACCGAACAATCTCTAACAATCCCTCTCGGTGAGAAAAACTACCTGAGTGACGACAGATTTTCTGCGCAGCTGCCTACCCATTTCGATCCGCTACCACCGCGCTATCGACATAAGTTTTGTGTATTCACAGTCACCGTGCCAGCGGATTTTTCAGTTAATGAAACAATCGTTTGGCATCTGAGCAGCGCCAACGAGGACTTGAGTGTTCCCGGCCATATCAAAGCGCCCTTCGTATTGGACGAACCCTCCTCGGCAGGCCGAGGCGAGATCGCCCCCTTGATCAAGTTTACAAAAAACAGTGAAGGCGTACGCGGTCGCAAGGGTAGCACTAGAGAAACGCCGATTGTCGGACGCGTTGGCGAGGCGGTGGAGCTTAGCGCCTGGATCGAACATCCGGATGAAGAAGTGTGGGTTGGCTGGGCCAAACACGCGGGGCCGGGAACGGTCGGATTCGATGAGATTGAATACACCATGGCGCCCAATGGGGAACCCGCGCGTGTGCGAGCCACTTTTTCTGAACCCGGCCGCTATTTAATTCGATTGCAAAGCATCAATGATACCGCGGCTTTCGAATTTTACTGCTGTCATAGCAATGCTTATATTAACGTCGACATAAATTAATTAGTGAACCTGCTTGAAAAGGAGTTACAAATGATTAGATTCAGATTTTTAGCTCAAAATACTGTCGCACCAATACTCTCGGCCTTACTGGCAGCAAGCCTTATGAGTTCAGTTGTGGCTCAGTCTGATTTGACAAACGCACCGACTTTTTCCAAAGACATTGCGCCTATCTTGCAAGAGAAATGTCAAACTTGTCACAACCCGGAAGGCATTGGTCCAATGCCTCTGATGACCTATGGGCAGGTAAAACCGTTCGCCGCCCTCATCAAGGACAGAACCGTCAAGCGCATCATGCCACCCTGGCATAACGATCCAACCACGGGCATTCAAAAATTCAAGAACGATGCTTCGTTGTCGGAAGAGCAAATTGCACTCATCTCTGCCTGGGTAGACGCTCAAGCCCCAGAGGGTGATCCGGCAGATTTGCCGGCGCCCATCCAGATAGCACGCGGTGGCGCCTGGCACTTGCAGGAACAGATGGGTCCGCCAGACCTGATAATAAAATCTTCCCCCTTCGATGTCATTGCCAATGGCCAGGATCAATGGTGGACACCCGACGTTAAATTCGAAGGCTTGGACGGAGAACGCTGGTTACGTGCCGCCGAATTCAAGCCTTCCTATCCCCTGGGCAAGAAAGTGGTGCATCACGGTCATGCGGTGTTGATTCCCGAGGGCGAAAGGCGACAGGTTGCACTCGCCAGATACGGGGTAGGCAAGTCCTGGGAAATTTATCCTGAAGGCACCGGCATGAAAGTGCCTGCAAAAGGAACTATCGCATGGAACCTGCACTATTTTCCTGTCGGCGCCGAGGGTGATGACGATGTGGTCGAAGTTGGCTTGTGGTTTTATCCCGAGGATGAGCAACCTGAATTGGAAACTGCCGGGGAAGCGATGTTCCGTGTCGACGGACTCAATGGCATGGCACGCGGACAGGATATACTCATTCCTCCTAACGGCTATCAGGTACTCACCGGCACCCATGTGCTGCAATCGCCTGCGGTAATACACAGTTACCGCCCTCACCTGCACATGCGTGGCAAGGTGATGACCATGGAAGCGATTTATCCCGATGGCAGAAAAGAGGTTTTAAGCCAGGTAAACAAATACAACCATAACTGGCAGATATCTTATATTTATGCCGATGATGTAAAACCAATACTGCCTGCTGGCACGGTGCTGCAATTCACTTCGGTGTTCGACAACACGGCCCATAATCCGCTTAACCCTGATCCGAACCAGTGGGTGGTGTTTGGCCGTCGCGGTGTCGATGAAATGAGTCACGCCTGGGTCGGCATCACCTATATCAACGAAGAACAATACCAACAGGCCATTGACCAGAGAAGAATTTCTCAGGAGACGCTATCTTTAAAATAGATCCTCTCTACAACAGACTGTCCTTGCGCGCGGGAGTAATATTGATGAATATAATCGGGACTCGCTGGCGAACCAACTCCGTCTTGTTTCTAGTTAGCGCTACTCTTTTGCTCAGTGCAGCGGCGCAAGAACTGGAACAGGCGAGTTTTACCGAGCAACAGTCTACCTCTGGAAGCGCTCTCTATCAGCAAAACTGTGCCACCTGCCACCTGGCTAATTTGCAGGGGGCCTTCGAAGCCCCGGCGCTAAGCGGAAATAATTTCATCGGCAATTGGCGCAACAAGAATATCGCTGATCTGCTCGATCTGATGCGCAGGACCATGCCGCCACAGGCGCCAGGCTCATTAGCCAATACCGACTATGCGAATCTTGCCGCCTTTCTTTTAGACTCCAATGGTATCGACGCGAGCGCTGTCGAATTGGACTTCGACTCCAGCGCCGTCGCATTCCTCGGCGGCAGTGACAATCGCAATGGCCCGCTTGTCGCCAGACCTCCTGTTCCCGGTCGGGCCGGCACCATTCCTTCGCCAGAGGCGCGCAATCAGATACCGGAAATCGCCACCGTCTATCAAAGCGAGCGCGCACTTTCCCGTTCATTTCAGCCGCTGCCCGGATTTCGCAATGTCACGCAAGAAGAATTAATCAATCCAGCCGATGGAGATTGGACCTATTGGCGCAGAACACCCCAGAGCCAGGGCTACACGCCGCTGGATCAGATCAATACCGAGAATGTTAAGCAGTTGAGTCTGGCGTGGATATGGGGCATGGAAGCGGGTCGCAGCCAACCTGCTCCGTTGGTGCGAGACGGGATTATTTTTATTCCAAATTTTGGTAATGTGGTGCAGGCCTTAAATGGGAGAGATGGCACTTTACTCTGGGAGTATCGTAGACAATTTCCCGAAGGAGGTCGCAGCGGCGGCTTACTGCGTACACTTGCCATGTTTGAAGACATGATTTATGTAGCCACTACCGATGCGCATCTGGTTGCTCTGGATGCACGCACCGGGGCCGTGCGCTGGGATGTGGAAATCGCCGATGAAAATCTCGGCTATTCGAATACCAGCGGACCGATTGTCGCCAATGGCAAAGTCATTAACGGCATCACCGGCTGCGGCCGTTTTTTTGAAGATAGCTGCTTCATCACCGGTCACGATGCCCACACCGGCGAAGAAATCTGGCGCACCTATACCGTCGCTCAACCCAACGAACCGGGCGATGAAAGCTGGGCTGGCCTGCCAGTGGAATTTCGCGGTGGTGTCGATGTATGGATGACCGGCAGCTGGGACCCGGAACTGAATCTGGTGTTTTTTGGTACTGCCCAAGCCAAGCCCTGGATGGCGGCCAGTCGCGGCCTCAGCACCGACGATGCCGCCCTGTATTCCAATTCCACCCTGGCCCTGAATCCCGATGACGGCAGTCTGCAATGGTATCGCCAACATGTGCCCGGCGAGTCATTGGACATGGACGAAGCCTTCGAACAGGTACTGGTTGATATATTTGATGAGCCTTTTCTTTTGACCATTGGCAAGAGCGGCATCCTGTGGAAACTGGATAGACGCACAGGGGAATTTCAGGGCTTGAAAGAAACCGTTTTTCAGAATGTATTTTCCAAGGTGGATCTGGAAACCGGACTGGTAAGTTATCGGGAAGACATTCAAAATATGCAAATTGGCGAGTGGCTATCGGTTTGCCCTTCGACCGCCGGAGGGCATAACTGGCAGTCCAGTAGTTATCATCCTCCGACACAGCAACTGATCATTCCCCTCAGCCAATCCTGCATGGATATGTCGCCACGGGAGACGACTTTCGAAATTGGCTCCGGCGGCAATCAGGGCGATCGCATGTGGAAAGAAATGCCAGGCACCGAGGGCCAGTTCGGAAAATTGGGAGCCTACGATGTCGCCAGCATGGAAGAAAAATGGAGTATCCAGCAACGCGCTCCATTCCTCACCGCCGCCTTGTCGACTGCCGGCGGACTACTGTTTATTGGCGACTATGATCGCTATGTGCACGCCTATGATGTAAGCAATGGAGAAGAGCTCTGGCGCACCCGTCTCGCTACCTCGGTGCAAGGTTTTCCAGTCTCATTCGCAATCGACGGCGAGCAATACATCGCCATTCCATCCGGTAGAGACGGTGGCAGTCCGTGGCGAATCGGTAATTTTCTGGCACCGGAACTCGTCAGTCCCAATGGCCACAATGCGCTTTATGTATTTAGGCTTCCGAAGTAAGGGTGATTTTCGGCTCAGCTACGCCTGAGCCAGCAACGGGAACTGCTCATACTGAGATCGCCGCGAGTCGGAGCCTGCTGAAAAATACGCAGGGATAGACGCGACAAACACCGCGCAGACCGCTAAAACAGGCCCAAATACTCGCTCGGTAGTAGCCAATACATAGCCCCGAATAAGACAAGCATTTGATATAGGTCAATTTGTTACCTAGTCGAACTCTTATTATTACCCCGTTGTCTATGAAATCGACTTTTCCTAAGGGTGTGATATGAGCAAGATAAAACTACTTATTGGATCATTGGCTTCGGCGGCGTTGTTTTACGCCCCGCTGAGTCTGGCCGAGTCTATCGTAGACGGAACCTATCTGTCCGAGGGGGCCAGTAATGGCACCGGCAAATGCACTTTGACCATTAAAAGCATTACCCAGTCGCCTAAATACGGCGATGAAACCTTTGAACTGGAATCATCCGGCGACGGAGCCTGCGAATGGAGTGCGATAGGTTTATCGAAAAGCTATGCAATTACCGGTGGACTGGTTACCAACGCCGGCGCGCCAGCCTTCGTCAAACTGAAATTCCCATTCGGACCCGCCGGCAAGAGAATAGAATTAACCGCCTTCGATATGGATGGTTCGGTACGCAATAACGAAGTCTTTGCCAAGCAATAGACTTGCAAGCGTTCGATCGCGGGCCCGCTATAGCCGCTCTTCTTCTCCTCAAGGGCTGGGCGCTATAGCGAGGCTACGCGCTTTAACCGGTTCGCCCCGGCTGTTCCCCCCGCAGAACTGAAACCCAACGGCTCCCACAGGACGCCGCGTATTCATTTCCCTGCGCTTCATGCCGCCTGGTTCGAGTGCAAGCAGTGCCCTCTACCTCGCGGCAACACCTCATTCGCTTTCGCTGCGCGATACAGTTTCAGCCAACTGTACGGTAATATGCAGTTATGCAATATCCAGACACACACGGAAATCCTTTTGATAAGGAAAACAGTGGCAATATTCTTTCGGTTTCCAGCCTTAATCGGATGGCGCGCTCGCTGTTAGAAAGTCACTTCCCTGCCGTAATCGTAGAAGGCGAGATTTCAAACCTGGCAATACCCTCCTCTGGTCACTGGTATCTGACCCTGAAAGACAAGTCTGCCCAGATTCGCTGCGCCATGTTTGTAAATCGCAATCGAATGGTGAGATTTAAACCGGAAAATGGCAAGCAGATTATCATTAGGGGTCGGCTTAGCATTTACGAGGGCCGCGGCGATTATCAACTGCTAGTAGACGGCATGGAAGAGGCCGGTGCTGGCGCCTTGCAACGTGCCTTTGAAGAACTAAAAGCCAAGCTGTTGGGCGAAGGTTTGTTTGCCGAACAGGCAAAACAGCCCGTGCTTTCACGCTATGAACATATTGGCGTTATTACCTCGCCTACCGGTGCCGCGATACAGGACATTCTCAGTGTATTCAGTCGACGCTTCCCGGCAACACGCATCACCCTCTTTCCCGTTGCCGTACAAGGCAAAGACGCAGCGGTAGAAATAGTAAAAGCCATCGAACTGGCTAATCGACATGCCGCTAAACTAAATTTACAGGCACTGATCGTTGGTCGCGGCGGCGGCTCTCTGGAAGACCTGCAAGCTTTCAATGAAGAGAGTGTTGCACGCGCCATCTATGCCAGCGACCTGGCAATCTGTAGTGCCGTTGGACACGAGGTCGACTTCACCATCGCCGATTTTGTCGCCGACCTGAGAGCCCCTACGCCATCGGCGGCCGCCGAGTTGATGAGCCCCGATCAGCAGGACTATTTCGAACTTCTGCTTGGCTATCAGACACAATTCCAAAACACTATCCGGCAATCGGTGCAACGGGCAAGACAACAACTGCTTTGGTTGATAAAGCAATTAAAGCATCCCGATCGCCGTTTGCAGGAACAGGCTCAAAATCTGGATCGTCTGGATATTCGAATGCGGCGGGCAATGCGCGAGAGCATTGGCAGTCAAAAAGCAGAGCTAACGCAACTACGCCGTAGTTTGCTGGCGAGCTCTCCCGGCCAAAAACTACAACACTCACAACTACAGTTGAGCAATAGCTTAAAGCGTCTTAAACAAGCCATACAAGCGCTGAGCGCGGCGCGGCAATCAAGTCTGGGAGTGCTAAGCCGTAGCTTGAATGCCGTGAGTCCGCTAAATACCCTGGCCCGAGGCTATAGCATTACTTATGATGAATCAGAAAAAGTAATTCGCAATAGCGACGATGTAAAAGTAGGCAGTAAAATTATTTCCAGACTGGACAAGGGCCGGATTACTTCGACCATTGAATCCGTCACATCCGATGAGCCTTGAGGCCAAGCCGCAAAATATTTAGCCTAAAGTGTGAATCCGTTAACAGGTTGATAACTCAAATCATCCGATAGGTATCATTAATGCCTAGTATAAGTAAGTGCTTGTGATTGATTCTGCTCGAGCTGACAAGGCTTGATCTAAAAAAGAAAACTAAAGAGGCAAACTGACAGGTTTGTCCTTCTCCAAGGCTCCTTACCGGCCAGAGGACTTTAGATGCCGTTGCTTGAAAACCTGTTTATGCTGATTATTGGCCATGCGCTCGCTGATTTCGTACTGCAGCCAGAGGCGATGGGGTATGGCAAAAATCGCAACGACAGAATTCACGCCAACGAGCAAAGTCTTTTCCCTGTCTGGTACTACTGGCTTACTGCCCATGCACTGGTGCATGGGGGCGTTGTCTATCTGATTACCAATAGCCTTTTATTGGGCATTACTGAAACACTCCTGCACTGGATAATCGATTTCGCCAAGTGTGAAGGCTGGATCGGTATGCATCGAGATCAGGCTTTTCATATCGGCTGCAAGGTCGGCTATAGCCTTTTCCTGTAGGAATTCTTTACCACCCCCAGACCCGTTTTTATCCAAATACTCTGGAAGTTTCTCGTGAGCCCCCTTCTCTCCATCGTTGACTCGCTCTACCCAAGCGTTATAGTACGAGGCTATCGACACAATATCACAATGGGTAACTGATCAAGATGGATAAAAGAGAAGCACAAAGAATACGTAAAGAAGAAAAGCAACGCGCCGCTGCCCATCGAGAACAGGGGCAAAAATTATTGCTAAAAATTGGCCTGTTTGGAGTCGCTCCGATACTACTGTTGTTTACTCTCTATATTGTATTCAGTCAGGGGCCCACTTACTCGACGGTCGAAATTGCCGACAATGATCATATCCGCGGCGTAGGCGCCACACCGGTGAGCATTGTTGTGTATGCTGACTTCCAATGCCCCGCCTGTGCCACCGAACATCAAACCATGACGCGCCTATGGCCTGATATCAGGGATAAGGCACATCTGATTTTTCGCCATTTCCCCGTCACCAGCGCGCATCCCCACGCCTGGACCGCGGCGCTGTATGCCGAGGCCGCTGCCAATCAGGGCCGCTTCTGGGAAATGCATGATTATCTATTCGCCAACCAGGGAATTTGGGCGGGGCTGACAAACGTTGAAGATGAATTCGACAGCTATGCGCTTCAACTGGATCTGGACATAGAACAATTACATGCCGATATAGATTCCGATGCCGTCGTTCGAAAATTACGCAATGATCAGCGTGGCGGCAATGCATCGGGGGTGCGCTCGACTCCATCGCTATTTGTCAACGGCCGACCCGTGGTACAACCGACAGCCGATCGAATCCGACAACTGGTCGAAGAGGAATTTGCAGCCGCGGATTCTGCCGACTAGAGCGTACTGACAAGCACTATTTAACTTTTGCCAGTCGAACAAAGCGCTCTATCAATGCCGTTGACTGTGGCGTTGGCTGCACCCTATCCAGTAAATCATCGGGTTCGATGCCTTCAGCCGCGATAGTTTGCGCTCTTGCAGCGATATAGGCCCGCATCACCTCGGTGCTGAATTCGGGATGAAACTGAAAGCCCCAGGTCGAGTCGCCCAATCGAAAGCCGTGATTCGGCTCGAAGTCATTCTCAGCCAGTCGCACGGCCGCCTCAGGCAGTCGAAGCACGCTCTGTTGGTGAGAAACTTGCGCCATAAACCGGCTTCCCAAGCCGGCGAGTAAGGGATCAGATTCGGCGGCCGTGGTGAGATTAATTGTCACACTCCCAATTTCCCGGCCCCCGGGATGAAAGCCCACGTCTCCGTCAAATGCCCAGGCCAATAACTGATGACCGTAGCAAATGCCCAGCAGCGGTATCGCCTGTTCGTGAGCCCTGCGAAGATAGTCTGCCCCGATGTAATTCCAGGGCGCCAGATCGCTAAGGTAAGCCGCTGAACCGGTGATGATTATGCCGTCCAGGCCTGACAATTCTGGCAATGGCTCATCGAGATGGATCGAACAGAGATGAAACTCGGATGCCGGCCAGCCGGATGCCGCGATAAACCAGTCTTCGAAGTCTTCACCCTTTGCCAGCAATGAATCGATGGTGGACCCGGTCTTGATAATGAGTATTTTATTGCTCATGGTTTTCAGAACTAATGGTTTTCAGAACTAATGGTTTTCAGAACTAATGGTTTTCAAAAATCAGGGCTGCAGAACTAGCAGTAACTCGCTCCACATGCAGATTCGCGCCTATTATTGCAATTTGCCGCGGCAAGTAACAAGATTCAATAGCTTCTAAACAGTGCTCGAGCCACTCAGGCAACAGCATCTACAATAATAATAGAAAGGCGCAGAATATGATCGCTAGAATAAATTCAAGATTAGAGGGCATAGCAGAGAATTCCAAAGACTGGACCTGGACTCTGTTTCGCGTAATCAGCGCGGCGATGTTCATGACCCATGGCTTTGGCAAGCTGTTTGGTGAGAACCCACAGCCCTTCATGGGAGGGGGTGTTACCTCCATTAACATCGGAGAGCTGATATCAATCCCTATTCCTATGGATATCAATGCCTTATTTTTAACTGGCGTAGTTGAATTATTTGGCGGATTGCTGATTCTTATCGGTCTGTGGACTCCTGTAGTGACGCTGATAGCGGCATTCTTCATGATAATGGCGTACCTGACCTCTCATCTTGCCTGGTTTCCAACCCTTAATCGTGGTGAATTGGCCGCGATGTATATAGTGACCTATCTGGTTCTTTTTGCCTTTGGTCCCGGGCCGTATAGTGTCGACGCATGGATTTCCCTGAAGCGACAGCAAAAGCCGCAAGGCACGGAGCCGGCTAATAGCTAGAAATTGTTTTATTACAATTGCTTAGTGTTGTATTTCTTAGTGATTGCCAGTTTGCTATATTAGCCGCACTTAGTTTCTATTTAGATTAATGAGATATGAACACTCGAGGTGTACAAGAATGTCTAGAACAATAACAAAGACCGTTCAACTGACCCACAAGTTCCTCACCGCACTACTCGCCTGCATGGCGCTATCAATGCTCAGTGCGACCCAGTCAGTCGCACAAGACGCGGCCGCCGAACCCGGCAGATACCGACCCCAAGGCCGAGAAATAGCGCGTGACATCGGACGTGAATTTGATGAGGCCCTGTACGAGGTCCGCACCTACGACGCAGAGCCCAGCGTGGCTGAGTTTGCGGCGGCCACTATCTTCTATCCTTTAACCCTCAGTTTTGCCCCTCCCTCTCCTGCCGTAGTGCTGGTTCCGGGTTATACGGCAACTCAGGACGCCTATGATTGGTGGGGACCTGCATTGGCATCTTTGGGTATTGTGGTGATGATTATCGATACCAATACCCCGAGAGATACTTTCCAGCCTCGAAAGCAAGCCCATATTGCGGCGGTTGAATTTTTACGCGGCGAGAATGACAACAGCGACAGCCCGATTCGGGGCAAGATCGACACCAGCAAACTAGGTATTATGGGACATTCATTGGGTGGCGGTGCGGGTCTTGCGGCCGCTGAAGAACTCGGCGACAGCATTAAGGCGGTCGTTGCCCTGATGCCTTACTGTTGTGAACTGGGACAGTCCTTTGATGGCGATTATAGCGGACAGAGTGTGCCTACCCTGATCTTTACCAGTTCCGTAGACACTGTTGCGCCACCGGCAACCCATGCGCGATTACTGTATGAGTCTATTGCCGATAACACGCCTAAGGCCTATGTGGAATTTAACACCGGCACGCACAATCTGCCGACTAATGCCGGTAATGACCTGCCCAATTTGGCCAGGTTTACCTTTGCCTGGTTAAAACTCAATCTGGATGGCAATGCGGCCTACGCGACTACTTTCAGTGGTAACTTGACCGGTGATTTGGCCGACAAGGTTGCGACACTGGATACCAATCAGTAGTGCAGTAGTTAGCTCTGGAGAAAAGAGTTAGCTCTGGAGAAAGGAGTTAGCTCTGGGTTAACTCTGGGTTAACTCTGGAGAGCCTTGAGCTCGAATTGTCATTACCAACACCGAAGCAGGTTTGGCCCGGACAGGCCTTACCTGCTTCTTGTTTAATCCTTGCCAAATTTATTCTGCATGATAGCCGCCTACTGATAACCTGCACTCAGACCGGGAGGCGCGCCTGGCGAGGCTTTTACTCCCGATGCAATTGCCTCTATGATGAGTGACTACTCATAGAACTCGATATCTTATGTCCTCTTCACGCAAACTGGTAATTTATGCCGCCCTGGCAGGCAACAGCTTAATCTCACTGATGAAGTTTGCGGCAGCTTTTGTAACCGGCAGCTCCGCTATGTTTTCCGAAGGGATTCACTCTGTGGTTGATACCGGCAATCAGATCTTGCTTCTGTATGGACTGAAACAATCAAAAAAACCTGCCGACGAACGCTTTCCGTTCGGACACGGAAAAGAAATTTATTTCTGGAGCTTTGTTGTTGCCATCATGGTCTTCGCCGTCGGAGCCGGTATTTCAATTTACGAAGGAGTCCACCGTTTATTCGACCCAAGGCCATTGGAAAATATTCTGCTCAACTATGTTGTGCTCGGGCTTGCCATGGTATTTGAAGGGGCGGCCTGGTTCTTCGCCTTGCGAGAATTCAAAAAGGCCAAGGGTAAATACGGCTACATCGAAGCCGTGCAGAGGGGTAAAGATCCTTCCCTGTTTGTCGTATTGTTCGAAGACTCTGCCGCTCTACTCGGCTTGCTAGTTGCGCTGATTGCAACGGCCCTGACCCAACTTACTGGAAACTTGTATCTGGATGGTGTGGCCTCGATAGTTATTGGTCTGATACTGGCCGGAACTGCCCTGTGGCTGGCGCTGGAAACAAAGAGTTTACTGATCGGTGAAAGCGCAAACAATCATGTCGTAATTGGTATAAAAAAACTGGCGCAAGGTATCGACAATATAAAACACGTTAACGAAGTCCTGACCATGCATATGGGACCGGATTTTATTTTGGTGAATATCAGTGTCGAATTCAAAGACGAGGCCGGTGCCAACGAAATCGAAGATACCGTGGCATTACTCGATGATGCCATTAAGCAACAATATACCAACGTGCGGCGAGTTTTTATTGAAGGTGAAGCGAGTCATTCAATCCTGCGCTAGGTATCCCTGGCTCGCTGATGGACTCATACTCGGAGAGTGTTTATGCTGCCAAGTAGCGTGACAAAATAATTCTGCTACACAGGTTGCTACTCACAATGAAAACAAAAATCGAAATCTTGCTTGCCAGTACCCTGCTGCTCGCCAGTGCGACTGCTTCAGCACAAATCACCGACTACCAGAGCGTCACCGAAGACCTGTTGAGTAATCCTCCCGCTGGCGACTGGTTGAACTGGAGAGGAACGCAAGACGGATGGGGCTATAGTGCCCTCGATCAAATCAATAGTGAAAACGTGGGTCAATTACAGCTAGTCTGGTCCTGGGCGATGGATGATACCGGTGCTGGGGAAGCCGCGCCGCTTATCCACGATGGTGTCATGTTTTTGCCCGGCCCGCGCGGCGTTATTCAGGCACTTGACGCCGCCAACGGTGACCTTATCTGGGAGTACCGCCCCGGTATCACACCTGCTCTGGAAGGTTCCAACGCCAAAGCTTTAGGCCCCGATCAACTTGGCGATGCCGCCATGCCCGCTACGGCATTTGCCGGGGTCGGTCGTGGCGTGCAGAAAAATATCGCCATCTATGGCGAACTAATTTACTCGGCAACCGAGAATGCCAGCATCACGGCTATCGATGCGCGCACCGGCTTATTAGTTTGGGAAACACCTGTGGCAGACCCTGCGCTGGGCTATTACTACGTGGCCGGACCCATCGTCGCCAATGGCACACTGGTAACTGGAATTAACGGCTGTGAACGCTATAAGGACGATGTCTGTTTCATTACCGGTCATGACCCGCTTAGCGGAGAAGAATTGTGGCGCACCTCGACCGTAGCCCGACCGGGGGAACCGGGTGGTGACACCTGGGATGATTTGCCACTGCGGTTCCGGGCAGGAAGCGATGCCTGGATTGCCGGTAGCTACGACCCGATTGCCAATCTGGTGTACTGGGGCACTGCCCAGGCCAAGCCCTGGGCAAGAGCCGTTCGCGGTACAGCCGGTGATGCGCTGTACACCAATTCAACCCTGGCACTGAATCCCGACACGGGCGAGATGGTTTGGTATTACCAACACCTGCCAGGCGAAACCCATGATATGGATGAAGTATTCGAGAGCCTATTGATCGACGTTGGCGGACGCCAGTCGCTTTTCAAGATGGGCAAGCTGGGAATTCTCTGGCAGTTGGACAGAGTTTCCGGCGAGATCATTGCCGCCACGGATATTGGCTATCAGAACATCGTCAACGTCAATCCCACCTCCGGAGCCATTACCTATCGCGATGGCCAGTTGCCACGCATCGGACAACAAATCGATATCTGCCCCAGCACTTCCGGCTTCAAGAGCTGGCGCTCCATGGCCTATTCTCCGCAAACCAGCGCCATGTATATCCCCATCGCGCTGAATTGCGAACTCGCTACCTTCGGTCCAACGGAGCGGGTGCTGGGCGGTGGCGGTACGGGACCGGTACGGCGCAGCAATTACCCACACCCGGAATCCGATGGCAACCTCGGTGAAATTCTGGCGCTGGAAATTCCCGGCGGCGAGGTCAAATGGCGTTATCGCTCGCGGGCACCGATTAACACCGCCGCATTAACCACCGCGGGTGGTTTGGTATTCGCCGGCGATTGGGACCGCCGCGTATTTGCCTTTGATGCAGACGACGGAGAGGTTCTTTGGCAATCACGCCTGTCCACATCGGCCCAGGGTTTTCCCATTTCCTACATGATCGACGGCAAACAATATATTGCGCTTCCTGCCGGCAATGGCGGTGCCAGTTGGGCTGCCAGTTTGCCCAGAGAGCTGGCACCGGAATTGCGCCGTCCCCGAAATGGAAATTCCATGTATGTCTTTGCGTTACCCGGCAAATGAACAAAAAAACGCTAAAATTTGTCGGCTATTGCCTGGCGGTATCAGCCCCATTGAGTCTTAACCACAGCCTCGCTCAAACCGATTCCTCTATATGGGATGGTGTATTCACCGAAGCACAGGCTACCCGCGGCGAAACAGCCTATAGTGCAAACTGTGCTTCCTGTCATTCAACAGACTTACGGGGCAACAGCAATACACCGAGTTTGTTGGGCATGAGTTTCATGTTTATCTGGGAGAACCAATCGCTGGCCGAACTGTATACAAAAATGCGCAATGAAATGCCTTCCGATAACCCTGGCAGCCTGTCTACTCAGACTTACGAAGACTTGCTCGCCTTTTTACTCCGCTCAAATCAGTTCCCTGCAGGCGAGCAAGCATTAAAAGCGGATACCGCGAAGCTGACCAAGATAAGCATCACTCCCAAGCCGGTATTCAGCCAATAGTTGCTTGTTTCAAACGCCAGGCCTATGGATTTAACGGAAGGGCTCACACTTTCAGCTTTAGCGTCGCTGACTCGGCGATAAAGCACCCTCTTCAGGCTCTTTCCCGCCAGTTTTTGCTTCAATTCAAAAGCAATTGAGATCAACACTGGAAAATACAAATACCGGTAGTACAATACGCCCCACATTTCGACAAAAGAGGAATTTATTCCTCTCTCCGAGAAAATAAAAGGTAGCTCAATGACAGAGAATCAACACGCCGCTCCAGACCTCACGCAATACGGCATTAGCGGTGTAGAAGAAGTTTATTACAACCCATCCTATGATTTTCTGTTTCAGCAGGAAACCAGCCCTGAGCTGGAAGGCTATGAGAAAGGCATAGTAACCGACTCGGGCGCGGTGGCTGTAGACACCGGTATTTTCACCGGGCGCTCACCGAAAGATAAATACATTGTTCGCGATGACACCACGCGCGACACCGTGTGGTGGTCGGATCAGGGCAAGAATGACAACAAGCCAATCGATCAAACCTGCTGGAATCATCTGAAGTCGCTGGTGACTAACCGCCTGAGCGGTAAGCGTTTATACGTGATGGATACGATTTGTGGGGCTGATGAAAACAGCAATCTAAAAGTACGATTCATTATGGAAGTAGCCTGGCAGGCGCATTTCGTGAAGAATATGTTCATCCGTCCCACCGATGAGCAATTGGAAAATTTTGCGCCAGACTTCATCGTCATGAACGGTGCCAAGGCCACCAATCCTGACTGGGAGAAAATGGGATTAAATTCGGAAAACTTTGTCGCCTTCAACCTGACCGAGAAGGTACAGCTGATCGGCGGCACCTGGTACGGCGGCGAGATGAAGAAGGGTATGTTCTCGATGATGAACTACCTGCTGCCGCTACGCGGCATGGCCTCCATGCACTGCTCTGCCAATATCGGTAAAGACGGCGATGTGGCGATCTTCTTCGGGCTTTCCGGTACCGGCAAGACCACTCTGTCCACCGACCCGAATCGCGCCCTCATCGGTGACGATGAGCATGGCTGGGACGATGATGGGGTGTTCAATTTCGAAGGGGGCTGCTACGCCAAGACGATTAATCTGAGCAAGGAGAGCGAGCCGGACATCTACAACGCGATCCGTCGTGACGCGCTGTTGGAAAATGTCTCGGTCGATGCTAACGGCGTGATCGATTATGCCGATGGTTCCAAGACCGAAAATACCCGCGTCTCCTATCCCATCTATCACATCGATAATATTGTCAAGCCGGTTTCCAAGGGTGGTCACGCGGAGAAGGTCATCTTTCTCACCGCCGATGCCTTCGGGGTTTTACCACCGGTATCGAAACTTGACCCGGAGCAAACCAAATACCATTTCTTGTCTGGCTTCACTGCAAAATTGGCCGGCACAGAACGGGGCATTACCGAACCCACCCCAACCTTCTCGAGTTGCTTTGGTGCCGCCTTCCTCTCCTTGCACCCAACCAAGTACGCAGAGGAATTGGTGAAGCGTATGGAAGCAACCGGCTCTACCGCCTATCTGGTGAATACCGGCTGGAATGGTACGGGCAAGCGTATTTCCATCGAAGCCACCCGGGCAATCATTGACGCCATCCTGGACGGTTCAATTGATAAAGCCGGAACCTTCACCCTGCCCTATTTTAATCTCGAAGTGCCAGAGAGTATTGACGCCGTCGACAGTAATCTACTCGACCCGCGTAAAACCTATGACAATCCTGCGGAATGGGATACGAAAGCCAGGGATCTGGCAGAACTGTTCATCTCGAACTTTGAGAAATTCACCGACAACGAAGAAGGCAAGGCATTGGTCCAAGCCGGACCTGCTCTGGATTAAGCCGCCTGGGGTGTTGTAGTAGAAACAGTTGTAGCAGAAATAAAAAAGGCCGGAATGATTAATCATTCCGGCCTTTTTATTTAGTGACTACGATTTAGTCTTAGTGTGCCGCACCAGCCGCTGGCTTGGCGCCAGGCAGTGCCATTGCCGTCAGCTTGGAACCGGTTTGCAGCATGATGTATTGATGACCATCATGTACCCAGGAACTCATGCCGTAGCTGCTTCGAGCCGGTGCTTCGATTTCGCTCATGATCTCACCGCTTTGCTTATCGATAGCATAAAGCATCGGCGTGCCATCACTTCTTTGATCCGAATACACCAGCATATTGGCAGTCGTTACCATAGGCACCAGGGCACCAGTACCGGTATTACCAAGATCAACACCGGCCAGCGCTGGGTTGTTCTTGATTCGGTCTGGCGTTTCACCGGTAGGAATCATCCACAGATGCTCACCGGTGTTCATATCGATCGCCGTGATGCGGCTATAGGGTGGCTTCCAGATAGGAATTCCCGCTGGATGACGTGGTGGCCTGGCGGTAGCACCAGGACCTGCATTCGCCCACTGGGACAGTGTCGCACCGGTAGTATTTGGATACAGTAGATCTGCTTCCTCACCCGGGATGAGACGCAGTGCGAAACAAGCCTTGTGGGAAGACACATACAGAATCCCGGAAACAGGGTCCGCCACAGCCGGTGCTGTGATATTGGATCCGCCCGAACCACCTGGGCAGTTCATGGCCGCAAATTTACCCGTATCGTTGCCCGCATGGATGGGCGGATTAAACAAAGGTCCCATCTGATAATCAGCCATCGCTTCGATTGCCTGTCGGCGAATCTCAGGCGTGAAGTCAGCAAGATCATCGATGGTAATACCCTGCATATCGTAAGCCGCCGGCTTGGTCACATGAGGTTGAGTGGGAGACAGCACTTCACCCGGAACGATAGACGCCGGTACTGGACGGTCTACGATAGGCCACAGTGGCTCACCGGTCAGACGATCGAAGGCATACACCCAGGCCTGCTTGGTGATTTGTGCAACCGCTGGCACGCGGCCGCGTCCTGGCATATTCAAATCCAACAGGACTGGTGCCGTGGGATTGTCAAAATTCCAGACTTCATGCTTCACCATCTGGAAATGCCAGACGCGTTCGCCCGTTCGGGTATCCAATGCTATCAAGGCTGCACCATAGAGGTTGTCACCCGGACGAAAGCCACCGTAGTAGTCGATGGTGGCGCTATTGGTTGGGATATAGACAATATTGTTTTCCGGATCGGCCGACATGGGCGCCCAGGAGGAGACGTCACCGGTCCATTCCCAGGCATCATTTTCCCAGGTTTCATGGCCATACTCACCGGGCTTGGGAATTACGTTGAATTTCCATTTGAAGGCACCGGTTCTGGCATCGTAGGCGAGAATATCGCCCGGTACATTTTCGATGCGCGACTGATGGTAGCCCTGCTCGGCCGAGTTGCCCACAATGATTGTGCCGTTCACCACAATCGGCGGTGAGGAAGAAGTGATATAACCGGTTTCCAGCGGAATCCCTTCATAGGGATCGTAGGGATGACCAAGATCCGCCATTAAGTCCACCACACCGGTTTGAGGAAAACCATCGATGGGAACCGGCTTACCGAAGCCCTCGAGAGGAACACCCGTATCACCGTCTAATGCAGTCAAGAAGAAACCTGGAGAGACAATGTAGATAACCAGTTTGCCGTCGATGCGGCCAAAGGCCACGCCCTTGCCGTAATCGGCACGCATGGAGTAGGCGCCGCGGGGTGTATCAGGCTCTTTATAAGTCCAGAGCGTATCCCCGGTCTTGGGGTCGATAGCGATTACATAGCGCTTGTTACCGGCAACGGTGAACAATTTGCCATCGATCATCGACGGCGTGGAACGACCACTCACCGCATGAAAGCTGGCACCGTCCCATTCCCAGGCCACTTCGAGATCTTTGAAATTTTCCGCTGTGATTTCATCAGCAGGGCTATAGCGAGTGTGAGCAAAGTCACCGCCCAGAGTTAACCACTCTTCCGGGTTTTGCGCGAATGTAAAGCCTGGAGAAAGCACCAGCAGGACTGCTGCTATAGCACTCCCGAAAGTCAGTGAAAATCTCCTCGTAATTGGAGCTTGCATAATTTCCTCTCTTTTACTCATTAACAAATTCTTGTTGATCTAGAAACTTAGTTTTAACCGGCTAAACTTAGTTTTAACCGGCTAAAAGTACCAAGAAATCAGAGGTTAGACCATGTTTATTTGCAGCTTGCCTGACTAGCCCGTTCTCAGTTTTTACTCTCAGCTCGCTAAGTGGAGAACATTGCAAAGCTTCCCGTCGCCTTCGCCACCAATTCGTCGTTGCAATAAACATCGCTTTCCATCATCGCCACCCGCCTGCCCTTTTTCAACACCCGTGACTCACAGAGAAGATCGAAGGGGCCCGAGGGTTTAAAGTAGGTAACCTTGATTTCGATGGTAGCGCAGCGCTCTCCCTCTTCGAGCAGGGAGAACAGGGCGGCCCCCATGCCGGTGTCGGCGAGAGAATAGATCACACCGCCATGAACAACCTGATTTGAGTTGTTCAGTTTTACATGATGCTGTAAAAAACAACTCGATTCTCCCTCTGCCGACCTGGTAACTTTAAAGCCCAGCAAGTCGGCAAAAGGATGAACACTTTTTTCGAAGTCCAATTAATTTACGCTCTATGATTTATACCAAACGCGGCATTATTTTTGTTAAGCCTTCAGCACAAAAATAACGCCGCACAAATTTGACTGCCCCAAGCTAGTTTGGCAGGGCAAATGTAGACAGAGCGTGACCTGAAATCACCGAGACGTATTGCACACCATCGACCATATAAGTCACTGGCGCCATTACAATTTGGCCACCCAGATTTACCGTCCAGATCAATTCACCGGTACGCGCATCGATGGCGTGAAAATAGCCCTCACGACCACCGGTGAAAAGCAGATCAGACGCGGTGGTAAGCATGCCACTGTCACTGACATCGAATTGATCGTATGACCACACAGCCTCACCGGTCTCTGGATCCATTGCCTTCAGGGAGGCATGACCCACTTCATTGGTCCAGTTGTTGATGGGATTAGTTCGTCCTATACCAATAGTAGGCGCACCTGGCGCCGGTGCCAATACCGAAAAGCCGCCACCTAAAAATGCGCGCCCAGGCTCATACTCAGACTCCTCGGCACTGTAGATGGTGGCATAGTCTTGCCAGGCACTGAAATAGAACAGACCTGTGCGCGGGCTATAAGCTGGCGGATACCAGTTGGTACCACCCTGATTACCTGGATAGGTAGGCATGCCTTCCGGTTGTGGCGTCGGTATTGGCCGACCATTCTGATCGAGACCGCTAGACCAGTTAACCTTCACATAGGGCTTTCCTTCCAGGAATTGGCCATTGGTTCGATCGAGCACATAAAAATAGCCGTTACGGTTGGCCCACATCATCACCTTTTTCGCTGTGCCTCGGAAATTTATGTCAGCCAGTACAGGCACCTGTACCGAGTCGTAGTCATAACCGTCGTTTGGTGTGAATTGGAAATACCACTTGAGTTCGCCGGTATCGGCATCGAGTGCAATCACGGAATCGGAATAGAGATTATCACCAGGACGTTGTCCAGCATTCCAGTCCGGGCCAGGATTTCCTACGCCCCAATAGGTGAGATTAAGCTCCGGATCGAAGGAACCAGTAACCCAGACCGGCGCGCCACCATGCTGCCAGTCATCACCTTCCCAACTGTCGTGATTCACTTCGCCAGGTCCTGGAATGGTATATGTCCTCCAGGCTTCTTCACCGGTTAATGCATCGAAGGCGGCCACATAGCCACGGATACCAAATTCACCCCCGCCGACACCGACGATGACTTTATCTTTTACTACCAGTGGTGCCATGGTCACGGAATAGGCCTGATTAACATCCCCTACTTCCACATCCCAAAGCGGAACACCATTAATTCTGTCCAGTGCAACCAGACGTGCATCCAGTGTGCCCATGTAAACCATGTCACCCAGCACAGCTACACCGCGATTATTAGCCCCACAGCAAACACGGGAATTCTCGGCGGGCGTATGACGATACTTCCAGAAAACCCGGCCGGTAACCGCATCGACGGCCATAACACTATTGGGCCGCTCGGTGACATACATAACGCCGTCGACGATAATTGGATTCGATTGCCAGGCGCCAAACACCTGATTTTGCAGCGTCCATTGGAGTTTCAAGTTTTTCACATTGTCGGGCGTCACTTGATCCAACAGGCTATGACGCTGGCTCATGTAGCCACCGTTATAGGTAAGCCAGTTTTCGGGCTCATCGGCGGCATTCAAAATCTGCTCGAAGGTAACCTGGGCCAATGTATTGTGAGCACTTAATAATCCGACAGACAGAATTGCCAGCCAACACAGTTTTTTCATTGGGTTAAAAACAGTTAGAGTTTTCATCTCAGACCTCGCAAAGTAAGCAGGTAACCAACAACATCGGCCACCTCATCGCTGGAAAGCGTAGTGGGTTGTTTGCTGGGCGCATCGCTGATCTCGAAGGTAACAAGATCGGACTTGCGCAGGGAACGCAAACGCTCATTGGAATCGATGACCTGAACCGTATAAGTATCTTCATTCAGGCGTCGTCCAACGATGGTTTCTTCGTTGCGCGTGACTATTCGTACCGGTCGATTGATCGGCAATAAGGCGGTAGCCGGGTCGAGCATATTTCTCTGTAGCGAAGCCGGTGTTCGAATGGCACCGATAGAACTCAGATCGGGAGCCGTTCGTGGACCGACGCCATTCACTCGATGACAGTCGGCACATTCGCCCTTACCCTCGAACAAGGCTTTGCCGCGAACCGGATCACCTATCTTGACCGCAATACCATCGGGATCGAATCCGGCCCGGATATAGGCGATCACGCCGTTTAACTCTTCGAAACGCAGGTCGAAAGACGGCATACGCCCCTCGGCAGCACCCTGAGAGATCACCGTGACCAGATCGGCATCTGACTGGGCGGTACGAAATTGTCCGCGCCGCAGGTTAATGCCGTCGATCAGATCCCCTTGAGGGCCATGGCAGAGGGCACATTGCTGGGTATAGACGCGAGAACCCGCTTCGATGGCTTCGCTGGTGTATTGATGGTCGCCGAGCTCCTGCGCCAAAATCAGCTTACTTGCTGTTAGCAGCAACAGGCCGGCAAGGGCCCTGACGCCAACGCGAGATCGCCTTGTCTGTAAATTAACAGTCGGTAAATTAATATTCATAAGCATCTATTGCATAAGTAGTTTGTTGTTAGTGAAGACGAAGAATAATCGGTATTGACGCCAAGGTCTATGGGGAAAAGGTATGCAACAAGTCTTTCAGAGAGCCGTTAACCAGTGATTCAACCCCTGTGCGTTCAGCTCCATATCACGGTCAATCAAGCTCTTTATTGTGTCAGTATCGACACCGCATTGTTGATCCAGCAAGTAATTGATACCGGCTTGCAGAATTGCATCCCCTATCCTTCTCTCACGCTGATCCATCACAGCAAGTTCTTGCGCAATTTCGGCGTAGTCTTCAATTGTACGTCTGAGTAGTTCATGCAGGGGCTTCAGATTTTCATGCATGCCGAAGTGGGTAACATAGATTCGCGCCGGCTTAAGAGCCATCAATCTCTCCAGGGTTTGAAGCCAGGCCGCCGGATCAAATTGAATCGGGGTAGTGGGTGGAAAAATAAAACGGTTCTTGCCATTATTTAATTCGGGATAACTGACCCCAAAGGTGTCGCCAGTAAACAAACCCTGACTCAGTTCATCATAGATGCAGTAGTGATGTCGGGCATGTCCTGGAGTGTCGAGAAATAACAGTTTTCGGCCGTTGAAATCCAGTTCGAATTCATCCTCCACTTCCTGCACACGCTCGGCCGCAACCGGAATCAATCGCCCGAACATCTTGCCGAACGCTTCTTCACCGTATACCGCCAGGGAACCTTGCTCGAGTTTCGCCGGGTCAATCATGTGGCGAGCGCCACGGGGATGTATCAGCAGTGTCGCCTGGGTGAAATGCTGCATCAAGCCGCCAGCGCCGCCGGCGTGATCCAGATGCACATGGGTAGGCATAATATAGGCGACGGATTCAGCGGCGATGCCCTTGCGCTTGAGTACCTCCAACAATATCAGGACAGAATTATTAGTGCCGGTATCGATAAACCCTGTCATGCCATTGTGTTCGATCAGATAGCAGGCCGCCAGACCGGGACGGTTTAAATGGGTATCGATACAAGTAATACCATTACCCAGATCCTGGTAATGAATGTAATCTGCCAAGTTCTTCGCTCCTGTCCGCTATAAACGCTTACTACACACATCTGATAATTTTTTTTGCCGCAGATTTTATTCTTGCCAGGAACAAAATACTTGTGCTGCCGGGTGCAGGCTACAAATAACGATCTCTGAACTTACTGCAAGCAGCAGACAGATCGACAAAAATTACTTACGGTGAAGGAAATTCCTCAAGACATTTCGAGAACGATTGGCTATCGATGTTTCCGCCGGATAGAACAATCGCTACAGTTTTACCGGTAATATCCAGCTTATTTTGCAAAATAGCCGCCAGGGCAACTACCCCTCCCGGCTCTACCACCAATTTCAAATAGCGGAAGGCAAAACTAATCGCATGGGCGACATCATCCTCAGACACCCGCAAAAAGTCGTCCACTAACTTGCTATTAATCGACCAGGTAAGTTCCCCTGGAGTCGTGGCCATTAAAGCATCGCAGGCTGTTTTTAGCTGAGGATGAATTTTTACCCGTTCACCAGCCTGCTTCGAAAGATAGTGATCGTCATAGTGCTGCGGCTCAACACCATAGACTTTAGTCCCAGCATTACAGCCTTTCACGGCCGTGGAAATACCTGCCAGCAAACCGCCGCCACCACAGGGGCTTAATACGCAATCGGGCACACAATCCAGTGCTTGCAATTGCTGCATGATTTCGAGACCACAGGTTCCCTGACCGGCAATAATATCCTCATCATCAAAGGCCGGGACCAACACCGCACCGGTTTGCCGCGCGATGTCTGCCGATATTTCTTCGCGAGACTCGGTTTCACGATCATAGAGACGGATAGTCGCACCCAGTCTTGCGGTGCCTTCCCGCTTAATAGCAGGAGCGTCCGAGGGCATGACGATGGTCGCATCCAACTCCAGCAATTGCGCCGCGTAGGCTACGCCCTGGGCATGATTGCCTGAGGAGAAGGCTACCACGCCGCGCGCTTTTTCTGCCGGGCTTAGCTGACTGAGTCGATTATAGGCACCGCGGAATTTGAAGGCCCCGATGTGTTGCAGACACTCTGGCTTGATATAAACCGTGGCATTCAATCTTTCATTGAGCAGCGCGGAAGTAAGTATTGGCGTTCTTATAGCGACACCGTCCAGCCGTTGTGCCGCCAGTTGGATATCTTCGAGATTTATTGTCATGACAGTAGATTACTTTTTAAGGAATTCTCTATTTTTACGAATTCTTCTCTTTTGTGCTATTAACTGCTGACTCATATTTTCTTCTCCCTTGACGAAAGGGTTATCACCGGTACGCAGCTCGATTCTCACCGGCGTTCCTTCCAGCTTTAATGCTTTACGAAATGTCTTTTCCAGATAGCGACTATAGCTGGTGGGCAGTTTTTCAGTCTGCTTACCGTGAATAACAATTACCGGTGGATTTTGACCGCCTGCATGTGCATAGCGTAACTTGATTCTTCTGCCATTAACTATCGGCGGCGCATGATCCTTCACGGCATCCTGTAATATCTCGGTAAGACGGTTTGTTGCCAACTTCTTGGTTGCCGAGTCGTAAGCTATATGAATTGATTTATACAGATCGCCGACGGCAGTGCCATGCAATGCAGAGATGAAATGAATTTTGGCGAAATCTACAAAGATGAAGCGTCGCCTTATTTCTGATTTAACTTTCTCCTTGGCATCATGATCCATTCCATCCCACTTATTCAATGCAATAACCAATGCGCGACCAGTCTCGATAACGTAGCCAAGTAGATGCAGGTCTTGCTCCACAATTCCTGTGTGCGCATCGACAAGTAGCACCACCACATGAGCGTCCTGGATAGCCTGCAGGGATTTAACCACAGAGAACTTTTCTACGGTGTCCTTAGTCTGGCCGCGTTTCTTAATACCCGCCGTATCGATAAGCGTATAGAGTTGGCCGCGTCGCTCGAAGGGTATGTAAACGCTGTCGCGGGTCGTGCCGGGCTGATCAAACACAACGACCCGATCTTCGCCGAGCATTCGATTTACCAGAGTGGATTTACCCACATTTGGCCTGCCAGCGATGGCGATCTTTATCCCTCTGACCTGCCCATCTTCGGGATCAATTTCAGCCTGCCCATCGGCGTTTTCAAATTGCTTGTCAAACTCATCAAGAACATGAGTCAGCAAAATCCTGACTCCGCGCCCCTCAGTCGCCGTTATCGGGAATATCTCGGCCATCCCAAAACTATAGAAATCCGCCAACGCTACATCTGGATCGCGTCCATCAATTTTATTGACTACCAGGTAGGTGTTCTTACTACGCTTACGAAGATGAGCGAGAATTCTACTGTCATCGGGAAGCAGACCGTCTTTGGCATCTACTAAAAACAGGCAGATATTCGCCTCTTCAATCGCCTGCAGGGATTGCGCGGCCATCTCCATATCGATGCCTTCTTCATCTCCCGTGATACCTCCGGTGTCGATAGCGATAAAGGATCTGTTATCCAGCTTACCCTCACCGTATTGTCGATCTCGAGTAAGCCCGGGAATATTCGCAACAATGGCGTCTCGACTGCGCGTGAGTCGATTAAAAAGAGTTGATTTGCCAACGTTGGGGCGACCAACAAGGGCTATGACTGGCCTCATGGTATAAACCTGGAATAACTAAAATTAGAGAATGCTTATTGCAGAGCAAACGCGGTAAGTTTACCGCTGTTGCCGAAAACATAGAGTATGCCATCGTCGGCTAAAAGATTGGCTCTGACACCGTCCCCATCGACCTTGGTGCGACCCACGATGCGGCCATCAATTTGGGAGAGCAGATGCACATAACCTTCAAAATCGGCTACCGCAACAAAATTGCCAATCGAAGTCGGAGCGGTAATCTCTCTGTATTGCAAATCTGCATTTTCCCAGACCACATCTTCAGTGTTGTCCTTCACCGCCGTAATCAAACTTTTATCATCGCAGTAATAGATATTGCCAAAGCCCCGCGCCATGCCATGATAACTCGAGGCTTCGCGACCCCAGACGATGCGCCCAGTAGCAATATCGAATGCCATCAAATTACCCTGATAGCTGGACGCCAGAACCCTGTTGCCGTCCAGCAATAAATCCCCATCAACATCAATTACTCGATCAATATCATATTGACCTTCAGGAACGGCAACTCTCTCTTCCCAGTGCAATACACCATCGTCCGCCGAAACGGCCAGCAATGTGCCGTTACTAAATCCAGCAATAACCTCTCCGGTCGGGGTAATAACAGGCTTACTGGTGCCGCGTAAGGTCAATGCAGGCAGCGTAGTTTCATAAATCCAGCGTTGATGGCCATCAACATAATCCAGGGCGATAAGTTTTCCATCCACTGTCTGTGCAACTATCACGTCACCATTGGTTTGCGGCGGGGACAGCACTTCACTGGAGACGGCGTGTGCCCAAATGGCTTCGCCTGTTGCCTGATCCAGTACTACGACCTCGGCATCTTCGGTGCCCACCATGACCAGACCTTCGCCCGCTCCTACTCCACCGGTGATATTGGCATCCAGGCGTTTCCGCCAACGCACATCACCTGACTTGGCTTCAATCGCAATGACGGTACCATTTTCGCTCGCCGCAAAAATCATATCATCATCTATAACAGGTGTTATCTCGTTATAACTGCCACCCTGACCATTGCCAACATTGACACTCCACTGGCGCCGCAATTCGACTTCCTGATCAATGTTCAGTAGCTCAGCAGGGGGATTAACTTCGTCATCACCAAACCAGTTAAGCGGATTTAAATTAGCCGTATCAAAACCGGCACAGGCTGTCAGGGTCAGGGCCAGAGCGCTTAACAGAAACAAACGAGCGAGAGATACAAAAGCTGCTATTGAAATTGCCAAGACCGAGGTGTCGCGTGTACTCATATTTGATCAGCTTTCGGCAGGCAGGTCATCGAGCTTCATTCGCAGGGCGTCGCTATTCGATCCAGCTTCCCGAGCGGCAATATAAGCATCGCGCGCATCGACTTCGCGCCCCATTGACAGGTAAATATCCCCACGTAATTCGGCAAAGCCGGCTTCGAAAGATTTCGGGTCAATGTTATTGATAAGCGCCAGTGCGCGTTCGGCATCGCCTCTGGCAAGAATTACTCGACCAAGACGAAGGTTTGTTGTCAGGATAAGACCCTCATCGACATCACTGAACATGCCGCCCTGTTGATTGTCCAGAATCCATTGCAATGCGAATTCGGCACCCTCCATATTCCCGTTTCGCACAGACTGCTGGGCGGAAAACAGAGAGCCATAGGCGGCATAAGTAGAGTCACTGTACTCTCCTCGGAGCTGTTCTGATATTTCAAGAACGCGTGCTCCCTCTTCTTCACTCACAGACTCGCCAGGCGCAGGTACCGCCAGAGTTAGAATCTCTTCGTACAAGTCAGAAGCTGCCTCGATGGTGGCATTGCTGGAATTTTGCCAGAGCAGCCAGGATGTATAAGCGGCAAACGCGATGATCGCAACCAGCACTAGCTGCTTGCCATTTTCACCCCACCATTTCTTTAATTCTTCTATTGTTTCTTCTTCGGCCGCGTTTATTGCCACGACAAACTCCTCTCTACTTCAATTTTGTCTAACCAGTCATTTGTCTAACTAATCATTTGTCTAACCAATCATTTGTCTAACTAATAAATAGTTGCCTGCTTCATCAGACCGCTACATCATCCGCTTTATCCCTGGACGAATCGCTGATTCTACCTGTTTACGCTACGTCAAGCACGACTCAAAGCGGCTATCCGCCTAAATATCGAGAATTTCGGCCAGTTTATCGCCGGTATCAGCGATCTCGACGCTAACAGACTCACCGGAGTCATCCAGGTGCCGTATTTTCACCGTCGCTACCGGCTCTTCGCCGTCACCCTCGATGATGACCGCCAAGCGGGCGCCACTATTAAAGGCACGTTTTAGTTGGTTATTATATTTGCCGCCACCACAGTGGGATATTAGCCCCAAATCGGGAAATCTATCGCGTATCTGCTGACCTAGCTGAAGACCCTGTTCCACTACCTGCTTACCCACCACCAATAGATAAATATCTACCGATCGCCGAGCCGATTCGGGGACCTTCCCCAGGGAATCAAGCATCAACACCAAGCGTTCCGCGCCCAGGGCAAATCCTGCGGCCAGCGTTGGCTTCCCTCCTAGCTGTTCGACCAGCCCATCATAACGACCACCACCACACACCGTCCCCTGCGCGCCTAGTGAGTCAGTGATCCATTCAAATACGCAATTATTATAGTAATCCAGGCCGCGAACCAGACGCGGATTTTCCACATAAGCGACACCGGTAAGTTGCAGCAGACGCTTTAGTTCAGAATAATGTTCAACACTGGCTTCACTCACATAATCTGCCAACTTCGGCGCGTCTTTTAATACGGCCTGTACGGCGGAGTTTTTGCTGTCCAATACCCGCATGGGATTAGAGTGCATTCGATTGCGGGCATCATCATCCAAAGCCGCCACATTAGAGAGCAAGAATGCTGTCAGGGCCTGCGCATAGAGCTTCCTGTCTTCTGCCCCACCGATATTGTTAATCTGTAATGTCAGATACTCGCCAAGATCGAGATCTCGCCATAGGCTGGCGGAGAACTGAATAACTTCCGCGTCGATATCCGGGCCGGCCATACCGAAGGCCTCAATACCAAATTGCTGAAATTGACGGTAACGTCCCTTCTGTGGACGCTCGTGCCTGAACATAGGGCCTTGATACCACAACCTTTGTTGCTGATTAAAAAGCAAGCCATGTTGATCCGCCGCCCTGACACAACTGGCCGTGCCTTCTGGCCGCAGGCTTAAGTTATCGCCGTTGCGATCATCGAAACTGTACATTTCCTTTTCGACGATATCGGTAACTTCACCAATTGAACGTTTAAACAATTGAGTTTGCTCAAGCACGGGAAAGCGAATTTCCCGATAGCCATAGCGTTTGGCTACTTGTTGGAATCGATTTTCCAGATACTGAAAGCTTGGGGTTTGATCGGGAAGAATGTCATTCATCCCACGTACTGCTTGTAGTTTTTCCATAGTCTTATTTTCTAATGGCTTGTCGTTAGAGGCGATTGAAAGCTAGCCGGAGGCGATTAGATTTTTCTCGATTTCCTGTTTATCGGCGACCCGTTGCCTGACCATTGCTTCCAGTTCGTCAACCAGGTTCTCATTGCTTATTTTATGATCGGGAACCCCTTCCTTGTACACGAGGTTGTTGGGACTCGCTCCGGTGAGACCAATTTCCGCGACTTTTGCCTCACCTGGCCCGTTAACGATACAGCCAATAACCGCAACATTGATTGGTGTTGTTATGTCTTCCAGACGCGACTCCAACTCATTAACCACCGCGATCACGTCAAAGTTTTGTCGCGAACAACTCGGACAGGCAACCAGGTTTACACCCTTATATCGCAGCCCGAGACTTTTTAGAATATCGAAGCCAACCTTTACCTCTTCCACGGGATCGGCGGCCAAGGAAATTCGAATAGTATCGCCGATTCCCTCCATCAGCAGCGAACCTATTCCGATAGCCGATTTGACGGTGCCGGAGCGTAAACCGCCGGCCTCGGTAATGCCCAGATGAAAAGGCTGATCGATTTGGCTGGCGAGACTTCGATAAGCCTTGAGGGTCATGAAAATTTCTGATGATTTAAGGCTAATCTTGAAGTCTTGAAAGTTCAACTTATCCAATATTTCGATCTGGGTAAGCGCGGACTCAACCATTGCCTCGGCATTCGGTTCCTTGTATTTACGCAGCAAATTTTTGCCTAATGATCCCGCGTTCACACCGATTCGCAGCGGGATATTTTTATCCTTGGCACTGTCGACCACGGCGCGAATTCGCTCTTCACTACCAATATTGCCTGGATTAATTCGCAAACAATCGACACCATAATCCAACACCTTAAGTGCAATGAGGTGATCGAAATGGATGTCGGCCACCAGGGGCACATTGACCCTGGCACGAATTGCCTTGAACGCCTCTGCCGCATCCATACTCGGCACCGAGACGCGGACAATGTCGACGCCGGCCTTCACCAGACGATTAATTTGCGCAAGCGTAGCCTCGACATCGCAGGTTTCTGTATTAGTCATACTTTGCACAGAAATTGGCGCATCGCCACCCACGGCAACATTGCCCACCATGATCTGGCGAGTCTTGCGACGAGGAATTAATGGGACGAAGTTCATAAATTATTGGCCTGCAACTTACTGGCCTACAATGAGGCGCGCAGAATTGTCTATTCTAATCCTGTTGGCTACGTCAATTTCAAGCTCATTGAGCGTCATGCTAACAAACGGTGCATCGCCCAACAAAACAACAAATGGCGCACTGCCAGTTATTTCAAGTACATCGCCACCGTCTCTTAAGTCGCGATAAATTTGATTGGAATCGCTGTCGTTGACTTCAATCCAGCTTTCACCGCTGAATATAATGCGAAGCACATCGCTACCCGCCGCTGCCACTTCAATAATTCGCGGCACATCAGCGGCGTCGCTCGCCTCTGCTGCAATAGCTTGTTGCTCTAGCGCCACATCGGCATCCGATTGAAGAGGAGTAGAATCTGCTCGATTATTCGCTGCCAGGGTCGTTAAAGCCGGAACGATATCAGTGGGAGAATTTGCTTCTGTGTCTGCTGCTTGCGCTTGTTCTGCAGTTTGTGCCCCAGTGGCTGCGGGCTGTTCAATAATTGATTCTTCTTCCTCCAGCGAGGAACTGCCGAACGCTGTTGCCGATATCTGTTCAGCTACTTCCGAGGACGCCGGTTCTAAAGTAACTTGCCCAATGACTGCTGGCTCTATCGAAAGCGGATTCACCGCCGTTTCAACTGGCTGCCGTTGATTAGTGGTGGGAACCACCGCATTGATTTCCGTAGCGCCTGGCTCTGAAGAGGAATCATCATTAAAGATATTATTGTACAGCCACAAAGCCGAAAAACCGCCGACGAAAGCTATCAAGGAAAGAATAACCCACGGCCTGTTTCGATCGGTTTTTTTACGAGCACGTAGCCGGCTCGCCTCAGTCCTATCCGCCTGCAGCTGTGCATTATATTCATCGTAGAGAGAAAACAAGTCATCAACTTCCAATTCCAACAGCAGTGCATAATTCTTTATATAGCCTTTAGCGAAGACCGCGCCGGGTAGCTTTTCATACGCATTGGTTTCCAGCGCCTTCACGTAATGCATAGTGATATGCAGTTTGTCGGCGACATCTTTCTCCGACAGGCCTCGGCGCTCGCGTTCCAGGCGCAGAACATCGCCGACTGTCAGCGTAGCGCTGGCTTCTTCTGGCTGCTGATCTTCCACTACTAGATGTTCAGAGGGCATTACTTAACCTTTGATAGATTTGATATTCAGGAGATGATTGATACAAGGTACTGAGAATCAACGCGAAGTCATCCACCAGCTTTTGATTCTGATAATAACCTTCAATTTGGATCCCTGCCAAAAGAGCGCGAGGCGTGTGCGGTACATTGTAGAATTCGACTATGGTCAAATAGCTTTGATAACTTGATCGTGCTCTCGGAAAGTCTTGTTGCTCCAAATAGATCAAGGACAATTCCACTGCCGAAACATACAAATTGCTGTTTAGTTGTAATGCTCTTGCGAAAGCATTCTGCGCTTCACTCTCTCGATTTAACCGCAACGCAGCCCTGCCAAGATTTTCAAATGCGATAGCACGACCCTCATATTCTGTATCATTAGCAACTCGTCGTAACTGCTCAAAGGCATCGCGGTAACGCTGCTGCTCAAATAACAGAGCGGCATAGTTGTTTCTCGCTCTTGAGTTGTCACGATCCAGGCTTATTGAGCGTCGAAAATTTTCATCAGCAAGGTCAACATCTCCTTCACGCTGAAAAATCAATGCCAGCACCATGTGAGCTTCAGAGCTTCTGGCATTAATGTCGAGTGCATTATTAACATGGCGCCTCGCCCCAGCCATATCGTCGGCATCGAAATAGGCCAGCGCCAACTGAACATAGTCTTCAGTCGCGCGCTCATCCGATGTGTCCACCAGAAATCCGCCCGTGGTGGTGGTTATACACGATGAGAGGAATCCCACGGCAAGTAATGCCAAGATTCTAGAAATAAACTTGTGAGTCAACAAGTTAACACTCTCCACTGTTTTTCAATTTTGTGCCGCTTTTGTACTCTACCACCCTTATACTCTGTCGGCCGCAATAGCCAGATTATCAGTACTATTGAAGCTTTTCCCGCCGGCTTTTCCCTCGGTGGCGCGCTGCTTGTACCGACTGCTGCGGCGAGTCTGATCCTCAACATCGCCAACCAATTGCCCGCAGGCAGCCCCAATGTCATCGGCTCGCGTAGTGCGTACTGTCACGGTATATCCCGCCTTCTGTAGAATCTGTCTGAAATTTGAGATTGATGAGTCACTAGGCCGCCGATAGTCACTAAGCGAAAACGGATTAAAGGGAATCAAGTTGATCTTGCAGGGAAGCTCTCGTAATAACACCGCCAAATCGCGCGCGTGCTGCCGGTGATCGTTAACTCCTGCAATCATCGTATATTCGATAACCGGAACCCGCTTGTCTGACAGGCTTGCCATATAGCCCTTTACCGAACGCATAAGCTCTGCAATAGGATATTTTTTATTAATCGGCATAATTTGACTGCGCAACTCATCGTTAGGAGCATGCAGTGAAATCGCCAGAGAAGCATCCGTATAATCTTTCAGTCGATCGATAGCGGGAACCACTCCTGAAGTGCTAATCGTCACTTTGCGCTTGGATAGGCCATAGGCGCAATCTTCCATCATAATATTCAGCGCATCCATTACATTGTCGAAGTTGAGCAACGGTTCGCCCATACCCATCATCACTACATTGCTGACTCTTCGTTCCATCTCTCCCGAAAAACAGCCCAGCTTGGAATTAGCCCACCATAACTGACCAATAATTTCTGCTACAGTCAAATTACTATTAAATCCCTGCTTACCTGTCGCGCAGAATGAGCAGTCCAAAGAGCAACCGGCCTGAGAAGATATACACAAGGTGCCCCGTCCCGACTCTGGAATAAACACCATCTCCACGTTGCTGCCGCTGGCAACCTTGACGATCCATTTATGACTACCATCATCGGACTTATAGTCTTGCAGAATTTCAGGTAAGGAAATTTGAGTACTTAGCTTGAGCTTTTCGCGCAGGTCTTTGCTGATATCGGTCATCAAATCGATATCCAGCACGCCTCGTTGATGAATCCATTTCATGACTTGCTCAGCCCGAAATGGTTTCTCCCCTGCGTCGACAAACAGAGTTCGCAGCTTTTCCAAACTGAGACCAGCTAGATTGGGTTTGTCTGTCGCCGTCATGCTCAACTTACCTCTTCAGGTGTTTTGCTTCAGGAACAAATTTCGTTTGGGGTAAAAAAATAAGCTATTTCACGTTCGGCGGATGTTGTTGAGTCAGAACCGTGAACTGCATTGGCATCGATTGACTGCGCGAAATCTGCTCGAATAGTGCCTGGTTCAGCTTCGGCCGGATTTGTGGCTCCCATCAAATCGCGATTCAGCATGACCGCACCCTCTCCTTCCAACACCTGGACCATTACCGGGCCCGATGTCATGAATTCGATCAGATCGCCATAGAAGCCTCTTTCTTTGTGTTCAGCGTAGAATCCGCCAGCCGAATCATCGTCCAATTGCAGCATCTTGGCGGCGACTATTTTCAATCCCGCTTTTTCAAATCGTTGGTAAATTTCGCCTATTACGCTCTTAGCTACTGCGTCAGGTTTAATTATCGATAAAGTACGTTCAGTCGCCATCATAACTCCAAGTATTCTGTATTCGAAAAAGAGCGCGCATTATACGTGGTTACTTGGCGATTTTGTACGCTTTTGAAAGGTAAAAACCCCTGTTCTACAGGGTATTATTCGGCTATTTCCTCAATCCAGGCCAACTGAATGGCTTCCAGGATTTTTTCGCCACATCGGGCGGGGTCATCATCGAAATCTTCAAGCTCACAAACCCAGCGTCGTAAGTCGACGAAATTCACATATTGGGGGTCTGTATCGGGAAATTTGTCCGCCAATTCTATCACGATGTCGAATACATCAACCCATTTCATAGTCGTCGCTTCCCATCAGTGTTCTTCAGACACCATGTTGATCGTGTATTTAGGTATCTCAATGAGCAGATCCTCAGTGCCGACCAGTGCCTGGCAGCTTAACCGGGATTCCGGCTCCAGACCCCAGGCCTTATCCAGATAATCTTCCTCCTGCTCCTCGGCCTGCGCAAGCGAATCAAAGCCCCCACGCACAATAACGTGACAAGTTGTACAGGCGCAGGATTTCTCACAGGCATGCTCGATAGCTATATTGTTGCGCAGCGCTGCATTTAGGATACTTTCATTTGCGCTGGCCTCAATCGTGGCTCCGTCAGGGCAGATCACTGCGTGAGGAAGGATTGTTAATTTAGGCATTGGTATTTATCGTTTCCGTATTTTCTGTTTAGTGACTTTCGTTTAACCTGCTTGTTGCTCAAATTCTTTTCTAGGTTTCTTCCACGTTGCCAATAGATTCACCCCGTAGCGCCTCGCGAATGTGCAGATCCATACGTTGGGCTGCAAAATTTCCGCTCACACGATTCAGTTCTTCGGTCAGCGCATGTATTTGATTGCTGCCAGCTTCAGTCATCGCCGTTTCCAGTTTTCTTATAACATTTCCTATACGGTCTGATTCATTCTCGGAGAGCAAAGCCCCATCAACGTCTCTGGCACTGGAGATAGCATCGATCAGTTGTCTCGCTTCCAGCTGTGCCTCCCTGATTGATCTGACTTCCATATCTACCTGTGCATTGTCGTGAGAAGCTTGCAGCATCTCAGAAATTACACTGGAGTCTAGCCCGTAACTGGGCTTGACTTGAATTTCGGATTTCTTGCCGGTGCTCAATTCCTCAGCCGTAACACTCAACAAACCATCGGCATCCACTTGAAAGCTAACTCGAATTTTTGCTGCACCGGCCACCATTGCTGGAATATCTCGCAATTCAAATCGCGCTAGTGAGCGACAATCAGCGACTAATTCTCTCTCCCCCTGAACCACATGCAGTGACATTACCGTCTGGCCATCTTTGAAGGTGGTAAATTCTTGTGCTTTAACAATCGGGATAGTGGTATTTCGAGGAATAATTTTTTCAACCAGTTCACCCATAGTCTCGATACCAAGAGACAGCGGGTTTACATCCAACAGCAGGAAGTTGTCTGCTGATTTGTTACCAATAAGTACGTCCGCCTGAATTCCCGCACCTATCGCCACCACCTTATCCGGATCAATGTCGCTTAGCGGAGCCTTGGCAAAAAATTCAGCAATAGCCTCACGAATAACCGGCATTCTAGTGGAGCCACCTACCGACACAATATTATCTACCTCTTCAACCGAGAGCGACGCATCTCGAAGCACTCGTCGACAGGTATTAATCGTTCGGGAAATTAATTCGCTTGCAAGCGTCGCAAATTTCTCTCTATTTAAACAAGCTGACCATTCGCCATAGCTCAGTTCTACCTCATCCTCTGAGCTAAGTTGATGTTTCGCCGCATTGGCAATTTGTAGCAAGCGCGCATTGAATACCGCAACCGGTTCAGTTCCCGGAGATAATTGTGTCCGCATCCAGTCTGCCAAAATATGGTCAAAATCATCTCCGCCCAGATTGGTATCACCGCCCGTGGCGAGTACTTCGAAAACTCCCTTTTGCAAACTAAGCAGAGAAACATCGAATGTCCCTCCACCCAAATCAAAAACAATCACCTTCCCCTGATCGTTACTGTCGAGTCCATAGGCTACTGCCGCCGCCGTCGGCTCGTTCAATAAGCGCAGTACCTTCAGGCCCGCGAGTTGCGCCGCATCCCGGGTTTGCTGTCGCTGGGCATCGTTAAAATAAGCCGGCACCGTAATAACCGCACCTTCCAGCGAACCCTTTAGGCAATGCTCAGCACGTTCGGCCAATTTGCGCAGAATATCAGCCGATATCTGTACCGGGTCTTTTACCCCGGCAGCAGTGACTATGGCCGGGGCTGTGTCGCCTCTCGCCGCATCAAACTCATAGGGTAGATGCCTATTCTGCCTCCGCAATTCAGTCAAACTCTTACCGAGGAATCGCTTCACCGAGGAGACGGTGTTGGCCGAATCGTCGATTAACCGAGCCTTCGCCTCGCTACCGACGAGCGCCGGCTCAGCGGCGCTATAGTGAACTACGGAAGGTAGCAGGTGATCGCCTTTCTCATCAGGCAGAGTTTCCACGCCGGCGCCACATCTGGCTGCTACCAGCGAGTTAGTCGTTCCAAGATCAATACCCACGGCAAGGCGATGCACGGCTCGTGCCGGCCTTCCCCCTGGTTCTTGTATTGTTAGTAAAGCCATAATTTTTGCTAATAGCCCAATCTTAGCTCTTCAGCAGATTCAATTTCCACTAACAACTTATAAAGAAACTGTAATTCATGATAAATCATCTTCGCGCCGTGATAATTACTTCTCTCAATATTGTCAGCAAAACCCTGATGACAGACTTCGATTTTTGCTTCGACTTGTTTTTTTAAGCTTGCAAGATCAGCCAATGCCGATTCATCTTCAGGTAATTCTCCCAACGTCTCGCGCAGCTGAATCTGCTCTAATAAAAGATCCATGCTCAGATCGCTCTGATTTACATGTTCGATATCTTGTTGGTGGAGAGTTAAAAGATAACCTGCTCGTTTTAGTGGCGATTTTAAGGTGTCATAGGCCTCATTCAAATAGCTGCTATTTTGAACTGCCAGTAATTTTGCTTGCTCACCCGCATTCGCAAATCGATCGGGGTGTACGTCACTTTGTAGCTCCCGATATTTTCCAGCAAGCGAATCAAGATCCAGCTCGCAGGATTCAGAAACATTAAAAAGTTGGAAGTAGTTCTTATTGATATGCTGCACTTTTGAGGCTCTATACTTAGCTCTTTACAGGTTTCATTGTCGGTTCTTATTAGACCAATTTAATGAGCTTGCTAAACTTAAAGACCTGTCTCAAAAGCCCTCTTGCCTGGCTCGATGAATTTCGGATTTACAAAATTTTATCCTACGCTAAAACTTTCGCCGCAGCCACATTCACCTTTTGCATTCGGATTTGTAAATTCAAATCCTTCATTAACACCCTGCTTGACGAAGTCCATTTCTGTGCCATCGATATAAACAAGGCTTTTCGGGTCAACCACAATCTTAATCCCCTGTCCCTCAAACACCTGATCTTCAAGCTCGATCTTGTCGACGAATTCCAGCACATAAGCCATGCCGGAACAGCCAGTCGTAGTTACGCCTACTCTGATGCCTATTCCATGTCCTCTGCTCGCCAGTTGATCCGAGACGTGTTTTGCCGCTGATTCAGTGATTGAAATTGCCATAGCAAATTACTTAACCCTCTCGCCTTACAGCGAGCCTTTCCGTTTTTGTCTTACATCTTCGATCGCCGCCTTGATGGCATCTTCCGCCAGCACGGAGCAATGAATCTTGACCGGGGGCAAACCCAGCTCATCGGCGATGTCCTGATTCTTAATCAAGGTTGCTTCCTCAAGTGAGCGACCCTTGACCCACTCGGTCAGCAGCGAACTGGATGCTATTGCCGAACCGCAACCATAGGTTTTAAACTTCGCGTCTTCGATAATACCATTTTCGTCTACCTTGATCTGCAAACGCATAACGTCACCGCATGCAGGCGCTCCAACCATGCCTGTGCCTACATTAATATCCTTATCATCCATCTTTCCAACGTTGCGTGGATTCTCGTAGTGATCTAATACTTTATCCGAATAAGCCATAATTCTTTCTCCAGACCGACTCTTTAGTGAGCAGCCCATTTAACTTGGTTGAGGTCCACACCATCTTTGTACATATCCCACAGCGGCGATAGTTCGCGTAATTTGGCGACGGCTTCGTGTATTTTTTCAACTGCGTAGTCAATTTCTTCTTCCGTGGTAAAACGACCTATCGATATGCGCAGAGAACTATGGGCCAGCTCGTCATTCAATCCAATAGCGCGCAAAACATAGGATGGCTCCAGGCTAGCCGACGTACAGGCAGAACCAGAAGAGACGGCCAGATTACGCAGTGCCATCATCAATGATTCGCCTTCTACAAAATTAAAACTGATATTGAGATTTCCAGCTACCCGGTTGTCTACATCACCGTTTACATACACTTCTTCCATGTCTTTAAAACCATCCAGCAAGCGATTTCGCAACGCCAGAACGCGTACATTTTCTTCCTGCATTTCCGCTTTTGCAAGGCGATAGGCTTCTCCCATTCCCACGATCTGATGAGTAGCCAGCGTGCCTGATCTCATGCCTCGCTCATGACCACCGCCATGAATTTGAGGCTCGATGCGAACTCGCGGCTTGCGCCTTACATACAGCGCGCCGATTCCCTTCGGACCATAGATTTTGTGTGCCGTCAGCGACATCAGGTCCACTTGCATGGATTCCATATCGATTTCCTGTTTGCCCGCACTCTGTGCGGCATCAACATGGAAAAGCACGTTATTTTCTCGAGTAACTTTACCGATTGCAGCAATGTCGTTGATCACGCCGATTTCATTATTGACATGCATCAAGGACACCAGAGTCGTATCTTCTCGTATCGCCGCGGCCACCGCTTCGGGTGTAATTATGCCCGCTGAGGAGGGTTCAAGATAGGTAACTTCATAACCTTCACGCTCAAGTTGGCGACAGCTATCCAGTACCGCCTTGTGCTCAATCTTGGAGGTAATTATATGCTTGCCTTTCTTGCAATAAAAATGAGCGGCACCTTTAATAGCGAGATTGTCAGCTTCGGTAGCGCCCGATGTCCAGACGATTTCACGTGGGTCGCAATTTATTAAGTCCGCAACTTGACGGCGAGCAGCCTCTACAGCCTCTTCTGCTTTCCAACCAAACATATGCGAGCGCGAAGCAGGATTTCCAAAATTGGATTCCAGCGTTAAACACTCTGACATTTTTTCCGCCACCCGTGGATCGACCGGGGTGGTGGCTGAGTAATCTAGATAAATAGGGAATTGCATTGCTTGCTCCGCGGCAACTGCTGCGCTATGAACTGATTGCCGAAACTCTTATGTTATCAACCAGCATATCTTCAACATTTCCGCTGATGCTGATTCGTTTTCGATCTTGATGCTCTGAAATACGTTGCACCTCTCTCTTTGCCACCAAATCCGCCAGGCTGATACCCTCCAGGAAAGCATGAATCTGCTCACTCAAATCTTGCCAGAGGTAGTGCGTCAAGCAGGTTTCACCGCCCTGACAGTCGCCAGCGCCTTGACATTTTGTTGTATCTACCGACTCGTCAACCGCATCTATAATTTCGGCAATATAGAGCAATTCTGAATTTCGCTGCAGTTCATAGCCGCCACCCGGGCCTCTGACACTACTTACCAGTGAGGCTTTCCTCAATTTAGCGAACAATTGCTCTAAATAGGACAGTGATATCGCTTGCCGCAGTGAAATATCGGCAAGGCTCACCGGACCCTGGTTCTTATGCAGGGCCAAATCCAACATTGCTGTTACTGCGTATCTACCCTTGGTTGTTAAACGCATGGGGAAGCCTTTTCGTTGCTTTATTGATGAGGCTGATTATCGAATACCTAAGTAAAATAGTCAAGTATACCGGCGGAGGGGAAAATTCGCCGAAAAAGTGGAAGAATAGCGCCTGCTGGAGGCTCAGCGACGCTCGTAGACGATGGTCGAAGCCGCCTTGCCAAAATCATTA
>FLOH01000638.1_pt1 | contig 68343 bp, 63 predicted proteins | sample 756751 | NCBI WGS metagenome assembly FLOH01 (sample SAMEA4026879, study PRJEB14308) | marine metagenome | biome: coastal water; material: water | depth 74 m
TACGCTTGCATCAGGAATTGGAACCGGAGCAATATTAAAACTCTCAAGTACTTCTATTGGTAAAATTAAATCTGTAAAAATTAATGATATTGGATTTGATTTTCCATCAGATTTAACAATTAGGCCCAGTGTAGCAATTCCACAAGTTATAGGAGTGGATCCTCTTTCATCTTTTGAATCTATTGGAATATCTTCATTTGGAAGAGGATATACTTCTGCACCGAGACTTATAGTGTTAGATGGAAAGACTGGTAGTGTTGTTCCAGAAGTTGATTTAAAATTTACTTTAGGTAATAATAAAGTAGAAATTTTAAAAAACACTTTTGGGCTAAACAATGTAACTCCAACAATTTTACCAATTCAAAATTCAAATGGTGTTGGTATTAGTTCTATTGTATTTAATGCTGCAACTAAAAATGTAACCGTTACCTTATCAGTTGGATTCAGTACTGCAAACTCCTTTCCGTTTGCAGTAAATGATAAAATTTTAATTGAAAATGTTAGTGTAGGAGTTGCATCTACAGGTAGAGGATTTAACTCTGAAAATTATAACTATCAGTTGTTTACTCTCACTTCAGTTACTGAAAATCTTGGTGGACTTGGTGGATCAGTAACTTACAATCTTGACGAATTTCTTACTGGTTCAGAATCTCCCGGCACTTTTAATCCCAATAATTCTTCTGGTAAAATTATTGCTCAAAAACATTTTCCAATTTTTGATGTAGTTTTAGTAAAAAATAATTATTTTATAGGAGAAAATGTAGTATCAGAATCTGCTGTAGGAACAGTGGAGGACTGGGATCCAAAATCAAATTTTGTATCAATCTTATCTAAAAATAATATTAAGATTGGAGAAATTATAAAGGGATCTTCTTCAAGAGCTCAAGGATCTGCATCTTCAATTGAAAAATTTGACGCATTTTTTAATCTTGGTGCAACATCAAAATTTGTGCGTGGAAATCAATCTGATGCTGGGGTATTAAATAGCAACTTACAAAGAATTCAAGATAGTTTATATTATCAAAATTTTTCATATTCAATTAAATCTAGAGTAGATTTTAGTACTTGGAATGATGCAGTAAGTGCGTTAAATCATACTACTGGATTTGTAAAGTTTTCTGATTATCAATTAGAAACTCCTGCTACTTTTGTGGAAGTTGATAGCAATTCACTGGTAGTCAATGTGCCATCAGATTTAACTTCTATTGATGTTATAAGTGATATTATTAGTGTTGTAAATCTAAATTGTGTTTATGATTTTGATTTAGTAAGAGAAAATTCACTCCAAATTGGATCTCAAATTTTTTCAGATGAAATAATATTTTCAAATAGAATTTTAACAGATTATGCAGAATCTGTAGGAAACAGAGTTTTGTCTATTGATGATATTAGTTCTCAATTTAATAGTAACCCAAGAGCAACTCGTTTCTCTGAAGTTCACAGATTTAGTCTAGCAGACGTAAGAACACAAAAGTATCTAACATATGTAAGAGATACAAGATTTACTGGAGAACGGCAACTTTTAATTGTTACGTCTCTTATTGATGATATTGGTAATGTGTTTTTAAATCAATATGCAAGAGTTGAAAGCACTTATGATATGGGATCCTTTGATATTGCTATTGATGGAACTGATGGAGTTCTTCAGTTCTTCCCAACTAAGTTTAGTATTAATGATTTTGATGTAACTACACTTTCATATAATATTGATGATAATATTTTAAGTACTGGAAACACAACCTTTGGAGATATTATTGATATTCGATCAAGCAGTATTGCTGTTTCTGTTGGAACCACCACCACCATTGTTGGGATTGCAAGCACCTACAGATCTATGAAGGTTTTGGTTTCAATTTCTGCAACTACCACAAATCAATATGAATTTGATGAGTTGAATATAATTCATAATGGAACTGATGTGGCATTTTTGGAATATGGACAGTTAACAAATCATTCACTTAATTCATATTCAAGCACAGGACTTGGAACATACTATCCATATCTTTCAGGTGGGCAACTTAAAGTTGATTTCACACCAAATGCTCAAGTTACTACAACAGTCAATGTTAATGCTATTCAAGTTGCATTTGCATCCACAACAACTGTTGGTGTGGGAACTTATGATATGAAACATGCCAGGTTAGAAGGTAGGTCTACTTCTATTGCTTCAACATCAACTCCGACACCAATAGGCATCAGTAGTTATCCAGATGTCTATGATAGTGCATATTTTATTGTTCAAGTATCTGATAACACAAATAACATTCATCAATTATCAGAGGTAGCTCTTATTGATGATGACACTGATGTTTATGTTACTGAATATGGAATTATCAATACTCTTTCGGGTCTTGGAACTATTGGTGCTCAAAGAACTTCTTCGATTGTAGAGTTAACATTTACACCATTAGCAAATATTGATGTTGATGTAAAAGTTTATTTAAATGCATTAAGATGTGAAGATGATGATAAAGAAATACTTGATTTTATAAACTCCGAAATTCAAACAAATTGTGGAAGTTATGAGGGAACTGATAGTGATATTAAACGCGAATTTGAATTAACTCATAAAAATGATCCAATATTTGAAAGACACTTTATTGGAAGTGCCTCTACAGTTGTTAACACAACTTCAAATGTTATTTCTATACCAAATCATTTCTTTGTAACTGGAGAACAAGTTAAGTATACTCATGCAGGAGCAGGAACAACACAAGCAATTGGAATTGCAACAACTAGTTTTGTGAGTGTTGGTAGTACCGATAAACTTCCCGAAGAGGTTTATATTGTAAAGGTTGATATAAACAATGTTAAGTTAGCAAGGAGTGCAGAAGATGCTCTCAAGTCTATACCAAAAGTTTTAGATATTACTAGTGTTGGGATTGGAACTTTACATAGGTTTGTTGCTACAAATCAAAATGCAAAAGTAATTGTTGCACTTGATAATCTTATTCAATCTCCAATAGTTTCTACTGCAACTACTACAACTTTATCAAAAAATGCATTTACAACAGATAATATAATTTTCTTCAATCAAATTACATCTTTCTTTGGTGGAGATTTGATTAAAATTGGTGATGAAATAATGAGAATTGATGGTGTTGGTATTGGAAGCACTAATGCTATTCAAGTTCGTAGACCTCGATTAGGAACATCAATTGCAGGGTATTCAACCGGTGCTTTAGTTACTAAAGTGTCTGGTAATTATAATATAGTTGATAATGTTTTAAATTTTGCAGAAGCTCCTTTTGGAAACATTCCATTAAGTTCTCCTACAAATCGTCCAGATGAGAGAGATTGGGTTGGAATATCAACTGGATCATCTTTCCAAGGAAGATCTTTTATTAGATCTGGAATTGTAAATTCATCAGATGAAACTTATCACAAAAATTATATTTTTAGTGATATTTCTTCAGGATTTAATGGTATCAATAAAACATTCACATTAACATCTAATGGCACTAACGCCACTGGAATTCAAACTGAAAATGCAATTGTTTTAATTAATGATATTTTCCAAGGTCCTGGATTAACATACGATTACACTTTATCAGAATCTACAGGAATCACCTCAATTACATTTACTGGAGCGGCCACATCAGTTTCTTATGATGTTAACAATGCAAGTATTCCTCGTGGAGGAGTTATAGTTTCTGTCGGTTCCACAGAGGGATTTGGTTATCAACCATTAGTTTCTGCAGGAGGAACCGCAACAGTTTCAGTTGCGGGTACTATTTCAGCAATCAGTATTGGTAATAGTGGATCTGGATATCGTTCAGGTGCTCAAGTTGTTAAAGTTGGTGTCGCGCTTTCTTCAACCAGCATTCCAACTATTCAATTTATCGGAACTGCCTCAGTTAGTAATGGTAGCATTGTAAGCATTGCAATTACAAATCCAGGTACAGGATATACATCTACAAATCCGCCATATGTAATATTTGATGATCCATTATCATATTCAAATATTCCTCTTATTTACAGTTCAGCATCTTCTGGCATCGGTACGCAAGCAAAAGTTAATATTGTTGTTGGACAAGGATCAAGTGTAATAGACTTTGAAATCATTAATACTGGATATGGATATGGTGATGGACAAATTTTAACTGTTCCAATTGGAGGTGCAACTGGAATTCCAACAACGGGATCATCGTTTAATGAATTCCAATTAACCATACAAAAAACTTTTGTAGATGAATTTACGGGATGGTCAATTGGAGAACTTCAAGTTCTTGATAGACTTGATGATCGATTTGATGGGCAAACTGTTGCTTTCCCAATAACATTATCTAGTAATTTAATTTCTATTCTTTCTTCTAAAGGATCCAATATTAATGTTCAAGATACTTTGTTAATATTCATCAATGATGTTTTGCAAGTTCCCGGTAAAGGATACACTTTCCCAGGAGGTAGTATTATTACATTTGCAGAACCACCAAAAGTTGGGGATACTTCAAAAATTATTTTCTATCGTGGAAGTGGGTCTGTTGATGTTGTGGATGTTGATGTTTTAGAAACTGTTAAAGTTGGTGATGAACTAACGATTAATTATGACCCCTCACGTGGGCAGTCTCCAACACTTCAAGAGGAAGAAAGAACTGTTACTAGTATTGATTCCACAGATTTGGTTAAAACCAATCCATATTTTGGTCCAGGAAATGTTAGTGACGAAACTCTTGAAAGACCTGTAATATGGTGCAGGCAAACTGAAGATAAGATTATTAATGAAATACCAATTGGAAAGGATAGAATGCTCTATGAAGCAGCAATTACTCCAACATCGTATTTGATTCAACCAGTTGGAGTTGGAAGTACCGTTCTTTATATTGATAATGTAAGACCATTTTTTAATCCAACAAATGAAAGTAATGCTGGAGGTTCCTCTCCACTAGCATTCCAAAATTCAGTAGTTATTATTTCTCAAGATAATAAAGTTGGAGCATCTGCAACTGCAGTAGTATCCACCGCAGGAACTATTACTTCAATTATAATTAATGATGGTGGAGTTGGATATATAACCACTCCAACAGTGTCAATTTCTCAACCAATTGGATTTGGGACTACAGCAGCACAAAATACTGCTCTTGCATCTGCGACTATATCTGGAGGAGTCGTAACAGGGATTGTAGTTACATTTGGAGGAGATGGTTACATATCAACCATTCCCCCACAGGTGTTAATTGAATCTCCAAGTATGATCAAAGAGACCGGTGGTGTTGCATCATATGCAGGTGATTCTGGTGTAATTGTTGGATTTGGAACCACAACAATTTCTTCTGTTGATCAAATTATATTTGATTTTCATATTCCAACTAATTCGTATTTGAGAGATACGTCTGTTGTTGGAACTGCACTTACTCTTAGTGGTATTGAAATCGGTGACTACTTCTTAGTTTATGATTCAAATGTTGGTTTTGCAACAACATCAATAACATCAAGAAATACTAGTAATAATGTTATAGGAATTGGAACCAATTTTGTGGATAATGTTTATCAAGTAGAAAGTGTAAGCAATGTAAGTGTTGCAAACACTGCGATTGGAATTGCAACGGTTGGTGCTGGAACAACTATAGTAAGAAGAATATTTGCAAGAATTAGTGGTATTTCTACTATTGATTTTTCCTCAACAAATATTACTTTTGATTCTACTACATTTACTTTTGATTCTACTGGAATTGGATCTGGTAGTGGATATTCTGGAGGTATCACAACATCAAATTACTTTGGAAACTTTAGTTGGGGAAGAATTGAACTTACAGGAAGAACCAAAGAGAATACATATAACTTCTATGGAAACAATGGAGTTGGTGGAATTTCAACCTCTGGTGCTGTTAAGAGAACTCTTCCCCTTCGATTTGAAAACTATATTATTACTTAAACTAAATACTTAAAAACTTTTTAAAATGGCAAAGTTAGGCATAAGCACAGGAACAACACCAAATGATGGATTAGGGGATAACCTTTTAGCAGGTGCTGTTAAAATTAATAGTAACTTTAGTGAAATTTATACTCAATTTGGTGATGGCACTAACTTAACTGCAATTGGTGGAACTTGGACATCTACATCTGCAGGTATTCATACTCTTAAGAACGTTGGTATAGGAACCACAAATCCAAGATTTACACTAGAGGTTGGTGCAGTTGGTGCATCAGGAACAACACTCTTTGTAAATGGTGATGCAAGAGTTACTGGTATTGTTACCATAGGTCCTGCAAGTATTACTCTCAATGGTATTACAAATATTATTAATGTTGGAACTGGTATTACGATCAATGGTTCTACTGGTACTATTAATGCAACGTCAATTAATCTTGGAGGAACCACATTAACTGGATCTGCTGTTACTTCAATTACTGCTGGTTCTGGTATTTCTGTAAATCAAGGTACTGGAAATGTAACAATCACTGCAACTGGTGGTGGAGGGTCTTCTCAATTCGTAACAACATCAGCAGGTATTCATACTTTATCTAATGTTGGTATAGGAACCACAAACCCCACCAGTGCTCTTACAGTTAGTGGTAACGTAAGTATTTCTGGTGTTTCTACATTCAACAATAAAAGTATATATAGAGGTTCTGGTAGTCATATAGAACTTGGTTATCAAGGAGGTTTAGAAACCAATCAAATCAGAATATGGGGAGGAAATGCCTCAGATGATTACTTACAATTGTATGCAGATGCTAATGAAGCATATATTCGTAATACTGGAACAAATGCTACTAATATCAACATCAATGCGACAGGTTCTGTTGTGATTGGTGGAGGAGGTTCGAGTTCCTATTCAATTTATGCTAATTCTGATGGTTCTGCATCTTTACTGATGTGGCCTTATGAAAAATTAAGAACTATTGGTGCTGGTATAACAGTCACTGGAACTACCTTTACAAATCAGTTAAATGTTTCTGGAATATCTACAACATTATCACTCAATGTAGGAACTGGTGGAACAATCATTACCACAACTACTTCTGGGTTGGTTGGTATAGGAACCACAAATCCCACCAGTGCTCTTACAGTCACCGGCAATGCTCTTGTGACTGGTATTGCTACAATAACTGGTGTTGCTACTATTAATGGTATCAATATTAGCGCCGGAAATAATGATTCTAATACTGGCGTTGGAAAGGAATCTTTATTGAGTGTATCAGGACAAGAGAATACAGCATTTGGACGTAGTGCCCTCTTCTCAACTCTTGGTGGTCAAAGTAATACTGGTATTGGTTATCAGGCACTTTATACGAGTGCTGGAACAACTCCCAATTCAAGTTACAATACTGCTTTGGGTTGGAAAGCAATGAGATTAAACACCACTGGCTCGCAAAATGTTGCTGTCGGTGGTCAAGCACTTGAAAGTAATCTTTCTGGATTTGGTAATATTGCTTTGGGGCAGGGAGCAAATAATGCAAATACTACAGCAAATTATAATACTTCTGTTGGTTGGGCAGCATTAGCAGCAAATACTACAGGATCTTATAATATTGCTATTGGTTTTCATGCTGGATGGATTGGACCTATATCGGGAAATCATAATGTTTTGATTGGTCCAGTTGAAATTAATAATAGTTCAAGTCCAACTGCGGCTCCACCGATTGCTGGTGGTAGTAATCAATTAGTAATTGGTGCTGGATCTACTGCTTGGATTTATGGCAACAGTTCTTATAATATCGGCATAGGAACCACAAACCCAACAGAAAAACTCACAGTTGTTGGAGTAACATCATCAACATTATTTTATGGAGATGCATCATATACTACAAGTGGTAGATGGATATTAGGTGCCGATGGAACATCAAACTATACTTTTGTTGGAATTGGATTTACTCAAACAACTAATGACCCAGTTCTTTATCTTGCAAGAGGTAGAGTATATGAGTTTGTAAATAACTCTGGTGGTTCTCATCCGTTCCAAATTCGAGTAAGTGATGGTGGTGCTGCATATAGTGATGGTGTTACTAATAATTCAGCAGCAAGTGGAGTAATCAGATTTGAAGTTCCTTTTAATGCACCTAACACTTTATATTACCAATGCACTAATCACTCAGGGATGGGTAATACTATCAGTGTTTATCCAACAACCATTTAAAATACCTAATAAATAATAAAAAAGTTATCATAAAATGGCAGCAATCATAACCGACCAAATTAGAATATTAAATGCAAAGAATTTTGTTGCAGGAGTAAGTTCTTCAACAAATTCTTACTATTCTTTTATTGGTCTACCAAATCCTACTGATATTCAAAGTGACTGGGACACTAATCCCCCATCACCTAGAGACAGTTTTGATGAAGAGAATAATTATTGGGATACTATGATTGCATTAAAAAAAATAAATGCAAGTGATATAAGACAAGTAGTTCAGAAACGTTTTTGGTCAACTGGTACAACTTTTGATATGTATCGTCACGACTACAGTAGATCAAATACTGCAAAGGTTTCTGGTGCAACTAATTTATATTCGGCATCATATTACGTTTTGAATAGTGATTATAGAGTTTATATTTGTTTGCAGAACGGAACAGATCCTGATAATTTAAATGGAAGACCTTCATTAGATGAACCATTATTCACAGATCTAGAACCAAGAGCAGCAGGAACTAGTGGTGATGGATATATTTGGAAATATCTTTATACAATTAAACCAACAGATATTATTAAATTTGAATCCACCGATTTTATGCCGGTTCCTATAAATTGGGAAACAAGCACCGATAATGCATCAGTTAGAAATAATGCAGTTGATGGATCTATTAAGATTGCAACTATAACAAATAGAGGTGTAAGTGTAGGTCCTGCTAATAGAACTTATACAAGAATTCCTATTCGTGGAGATGGTACTGGAGCAGAGTGTACAATTGTTGTAAATAATGATCAAAAAATTGAATCAGTTACGATATCTAATCAAGGTTCTGGATATACATTTGGTACTGTTGATTTAGTTGCAGGAAATGTTCCCACTGGAACCACTCTACCAGCATTTAACGTAATCATATCACCTAAAGGGGGGCACGGAGCAGATATCTATAGAGAACTGGGCGCATATAATGTTCTGATGTACTCTAGAATTGAAAATGATATCCAAAACCCAGATTTTATTACTGGAAATCAAATTGCAAGAGTTGGAGTTGTTGAAAATCCAAAATCATTTGGTTCAACTCAAATTTTGACATTAGACAAAGCAAGTGCTGTTTATGCACTTAAATTAACTGGTACTGGAGTTAATTCTGCAATTTATACTGCAGACTCACTTATTACTCAAACGGTGTCTACGGCAGTTACTGCTGTTGGTAAAGTCATTAGTTATGATCAAGTAACTGGCGTTTTAAAATATTGGCAAGATAGATCTAATTCAGGATTTTCGACAGTTGGAGTTGCAATAACAAATCCAACATATGGATTTGATCAAGTCGAATTTACAAGTGCTCCTAGTAGTGGTGGAAGTGTTTCAATCGTTGGTGGATCAGTAAATTTGGGAATTGACACTTCCTTCACAGGTATATCTACCGTGATAAATAATAGAACATATTACCTTGGACAGTCTTTTACGAGTGGTCTTGCAAATCCAGAGGCAAAAAAATACTCTGGAAATATTATTTACGTAGACAATAGACCATCAATTACAAGGTCATCAAATCAAAAAGAAGATATTAAAGTCATTTTGCAGTTCTAACAAATTATGTCTCAGCAAATTAATCTCAACGTAGCACCATATTTTGATGATTTCAATGCAAATAATGACTATCATAAAGTTCTCTTCAAACCAGGAGCTCCTGTTCAGGCACGGGAACTAACAACTCTTCAGTCAATTCTTCAAAATCAAATTAACAAATTTGGTCAACATTTTTTTAAAGAAGGTGCTAAGGTAATACCAGGAAATACTGGATATACACAATTATATTATTGTGTTCAACTACAAAATACTTTTTTAGGGGTTCCTGTTGAGGCATATGTAAGTCAACTCATAGGAACTAAAATTACTGGACAAACTTCTGGTATATCTGCATTTGTAGATAAAGTTCTTTTTTCAAGAGATTCTGAAAGAGGAAATCTGACCCTTTATATTAATTATTTAAATTCAAGCACTCAGAATAATGCAACTCAAGTATTTTCTGATGGAGAATCACTAGTTTCAAACACGACAATTGCTTCAGGTCTTTTAGGAAATTCTTCCATTGCTGCCGGACAACCCTTTGCAGTAACTATTGCAAACAATTCTACTGCAATTGGATCTGCTTTTAACATTACAGATGGCATTTATTTTATTCATGGAAATTTCGTAAATGTCAAGACAGAAACTTTGATTCTTGATCAATATAATAATAGACCCAACTATAGAGTTGGGTTATTTGTAAATGAACAAATCATTAACTCAGATATTGATGAATCATTGAATGATAACTCACAAGGATTCAATAATTATGCAGCACCTGGTGCCGATAGGTTAAAAATTTCAGTATCATTATTTAAAAAAAGTTTAAATGATTATGATGATAACAATTTTATAGAATTAGCAACTATAAGTGACGGTGTTTTAAGATCTCAAAAAACAACAACTGCATATAGTGTAATCGCAGATGAACTTGCAAGAAGAACTTATAATGAATTTGGAGATTATGTTATCACTCCATTTGATGTTTCAGTAAAAGAATCTTTAAATAATAATAAAGGGAATAATGGTATTTTTAATGTCGGACAATTTACTTACGGTGGTTCAACTCCATCTGACAGTTTAGCAATTTATCAAATATCACCAGGTAAGGCTTTTGTTAGGGGATATGAAGTAGAAACTACTAGTTCAACATTTTTAGATGTAGAAAAACCAAGAACTGTTAAAACTCTAGAAAATCAATCGATTGAGTATAACACAGGACCCACACTATCTTTGAATAGAGTTTTTGGATCCCCTACAATTGGAATTGGAAATACATATGTATTAAGTTTAAGAAATGAAAGAGTTGGTACATCTCAAACTACTGCACCAGGCAAAGAAATTGGTGTTGCTAGAGTATATGATTTTAGATTAGAATCTGGATCTTATAGTACTTCAAATACAAACTTAAACGAATGGGACATTTCTTTATATGATGTTCAGACTACAGTTGAAATTAGTTTGAATGAACCTATTACATTGTCAGTTCCAACTTTTGTTGAAGGACAAAATAGTGGGGCAAGTGCATTTCTTAAAGATGCAGTTTCTGCGAGCAATTTAATTACTTTATATGATACAAGTGGCAATTTTATAAAAAATGAATCATTAGTTTTTAGTGGAATTTCAAGCAGTAGAGTAGCAACTGCAATTACATCATATGGTATTTCTGATGTTAAGTCGGTTTATGGTCAAGTAGGAGCAGGATCTACATTTTCTGCCGATGCCATTCAATCATTAAAATTTAACGTGGGAATCGCTACAATTTCAACCGATATTTCTGGAATTAGTACTATTACAAGTCCCAATATTTTATTTCCTGGAAATATTGTTAAGAAAGATAATTTAATTTCATATAGTGATACTTCATTAACAGATCCAGTTTTTGCAAAAGTTGTTAGTGTAGAATCTAATGCAATCACTATCACGGGGGTTACTACTGTCACTGGAGTTGCTCAAGGGAAATTACCAACTACAACATTAGAAGTTACAGATTTTAAAGTATTAACAACTAGTTTAGAATCTTCATCAGATAATACTTTATATACAAAACTTCCAAAAAATAATATTTCTTCAGTGGATTTAACAAATGCTGTTTTATCTATTAGAAAATCTTTTACTGTTAACATTGCATCAAATCAACTTTCTGCTGCAGTGGTAGCAGGAACAAATGAAACATTCTTACCTTTTGATGAAGAAAGATATTCGTTAATTAGATCTGATGGATCTACGGAGTTACTAACTTCAGATAGATTTGCGTTTATTAGTGGTGGAGCACAACTTCAAATTTTTAACTTAGGTTCCAATGACACTGGAGCAACATTAGTAACAACTCTAAGAAAAACTAAACCAAAAGCAAAAGAAAAAAGAAAAAATAGAGTTAATAGTATTATAATTGATAAATCAAAATATGTTGGTTCTGGAATTGGTGGAACAACATTAAATGATGGTCTTGAATATGGAAACTATGCTTTTGGAACTAGAGTACAAGATAAAATTATTTCATTAAATACACCTGATATTATTGAAATTCATAGTATCTTGGAATCGGCAGATACTGCAAATCCCTCTGCACCAAAAATGGTCCTTTCATCAATTAGTGGACCAACCAATACAACATCTGATTTAATAATTGGAGAGGAAATTGTAACACAAGGTGGAAATGTTATTGGCATTGTTGCAGAAAAATTAACTGCGTCACAAATAAGTTTTGTTTACAAAAATCAAAACGTTTTTAAAGAAGGACAAACTGTAAATTTTGTAGAGTCTAATATTCAAGCAGTTATTACTATTTTAGATTCACCTAGTTTTAATATTTCATCTAATTATACTTTTTCTAGAGGACAAGAAGAAACTTTTTATGATTATGGATTTGTTACTAGAAAATCAAATGCTGTAGAACCAAATAAAAAAATAATAGTTTATTTTTCTAATGGATTTTATGATTCTTCTGATGATGGTGATATTACAACAGTAAATTCATATAACACATTTAATTATGCACTTGATTTATCAACTATTGGTAATAATAGTGTATCTGATATTATTGATATCAGACCAAGAGTTTCTTCTTATACAGTTTCCGAGAATGCCAGATCACCTCTTGAATTTAAGGGAAGAACTTTTAATTCATCGGGAAATTCTGCAGCAAATCCACTCGCATCAGATGAAACAATTTTAACCAATTTTTCTTTTTACTTGGGAAGAATAGATAGAATTTATCTTACAAAAGATGGAAAGTTTCAAGTAAAATATGGAACTCCTGCAGAAAGACCTGAACTACCAGTTTCTGTGGATGATGCTCTTGAAATGGCTACTATTGGTCTCCCACCATATCTATATTCAACATCACAAGCAACTCTTCAATTTTTGGAACATAAAAGATATAGAATGGTTGACATTAAACAACTTGAAAATAGAATTAAAAATTTAGAATATTAAACTTCACTGTCTTTACTTGAAACAAACACTGCAAATCTTTTTGTTCCAGATTCAAGTGGATTAAATAGATTTAAATCTGGATTCTTTGTTGACAATTTTACTTCATTATTAGCACAAGAAACTGGAATTGAAATTAAAAATAGTATTGATACAAAAAATAAAGAGTTAAGACCAAAACACTACACAAATTCTATTGATTTAACTTTTGGTCCGGTAGAAAATGTAAATTCAGCAGATGATTTAGCATTTTCTGCAGTTCAGGGAATTAACGTTAGAAGAACTGGTGATATTCTTACTTTGGATTATGCAGAAGTAGAATGGTTATCACAAACTTTTGCAACCAGATCAGAAAGTGTTACTCCTTTCCTAATTAGTTTCTGGCAAGGCACATTAGAACTAACTCCAGCATCTGATACTTGGGTTGATACTGTAAGACTTGAAGCAAAAATTATTAATACAGAAGGTAATTATGCAGAAACTCTTGCAAATGCAGCAAAAACCTTAAATGTAGACCCACAAACAGGATTTGCCCCAACCGTGTGGAATTCTTGGGTTGATAATTGGACCGGTCAAGATATAACTGAAGTAACAAGATCTAGAAATGAAACAACTGGATTTAGAAATGGTCCAGGTGGGAGGGCGAGAGCTCTACGTGGAACCTTAACTGATTCTGTAATAGAAGAGACATTCCGTGAGGTAAGGGACACTGGAGTATCAACTAGATCGGGTGTTAGAACTTCAGTTACTGAACAGTTTGACAGAACATCTGTTGGTGATAGGTCTATAAGTAGAGATATTATTGCGTTTATGAGATCTCGCAATGTTCAATTTATTAGCAAAAAAGTAAAACCACTTACACAACTTTATGCATTCTTTGATGGTAAAGATGTTACAAGATATTGTGTTCCAAAACTTTTAGAAATAAACATGATTTCTGGAGTGTTTCAGGTTGAAGAAACTGTAATTGGAACAATGGATCAAATTGGATTGGGAGAAAATATCACAAATCAATTCGCAAGAATTACTTTTAGAGTTGCTCAATCAAATCATAAGGAAGGTTCATATAATACTCCAACTACAACATTTTCACAAAACCCATATACAAGCCAAACATTACAACCATCTTATTCTTCAACATCAAATATTTTAAATGTTGATACCTTCTCACTATCAAATGAATCTCAAGGATCTTTTAGTGGATATGTAGAATCTGGAATGAGACTTATTGGTCAAACAAGTGGTGCTCAAGCTACTATTACTAATGTAAGACTTCTTTCAGATTTATCAGCAACATTAATAGGAAGTTTCTTTATTCCAAATCCAAATACAAATATTCATCCTAGATTTGAAACTGGAAGCAAAACTTTTACATTAGTAAACAATAATTTAAATGATCAAAATCTTGCATCAACAATTGCTGAAGAAGGATTTTCTTCGAGTGGAACATTGGAAACTGTTCAGGAAAATATTATATCAGTTAGAAATGCTAGAGTTGAAAATAAACAGACATTTGAAGAAAGATCCATTGCACGAACCACAGGTTCTCAAGTTGTTAATAGTAGAGTTATTTCACAAACACAAAGACAAGGAATTATTGGATGGTATGATCCTCTTGCGCAATCATTTTTAGTTGATGATGAAGTTGGAGTTTTCTTAACTAGATGTGATGTCTTCTTTAGATCTAAAGATGATATGGACATCCCCGTAACGTTCCAATTGAGAACGATGGTAAATGGATTCCCAACTCAAAATGTTATTCCATTTTCTGAAATTGTTATTGAACCAAATCAAGTTCAAACATCTGGCGATGGATCACTTGCTACACCAATTGTATTTAAAGCACCAATCTATCTCGAAGGTGGCAAGGAATATTGCATATGTTTGGCATCAAACTCTACAAAATATAGTGTTTATATTTCTAGAATTGGGGAAAATGATTTACTGACTCAAACATTTATTTCCAATCAACCATATCTAGGGTCACTTTTTAAATCTCAAAATGCTTCGACTTGGGAAGCAAGTCAGTGGGAAGATCTTAAATTTACTCTTTATAGAGCAGACTTTATAACAACTGGAACTTTAGAAGTTTATAGCCCAGAACTTTCTGAGGGTAATAGACAAATTGCAAAACTGATGCCAAATTCACTCAATTTTAATTCTAAAAGAGTTAGAATTAGTTTAGCATCCACTATTAATGATTCTAATTTTACTATTGGAAATACTGTTTTACAATCTGGTACGAATGCATCAGGAAATTATGTTGGCGCTGCGGGTAGTGCAATTGGAGCATTAAATATTATTAATGCTGGCATTGGATACACCCCATCATCTGGTATTGCAACATTTACAGGAATTAATCTACAAACAATTACTGGTAAAGGTACAGGTGCAGTTGGTTCTATTACCATAAACAATGGTGTCGCAATTGGAGCAACTGTTACTTCTGGGGGAAGTGGATATGAAATTGGAGATGTTCTTGGAATTTCTAGTATTGGAGCAGTAAATGTTGGTATAAATGCAAGACTTTCACTTTCAAATATTTCTAATCTTAATCAAATTATAGTAGATAATGTTCAAGGTGATTTTACAACTGGTGTTGGTAAAATAATTCAATATGATGGAGTTGGTGTTGGTATAACTAATCTTAATGGTACTGGTGTTTTAGTTAATGAAATAATTACTGAAACTGATGGATTACATATTAAAATAGATCACAAAAATCATGGAATGTATTCCAATAATAACTTGGTTATAATTTCTAATGCACAATCAGATGTTAAACCGACCAAATTAAGTATTCAATATGCAGCAGATTCTACCGGATCAATATCGGTTGATAACTCAAGTTCTTTCTCTACCTTTGAGAATGTTGGTGTTGGCACTACTAATGCTGGATATCTACTTATTGGTGATGAAGTTATTTCATATACCTCAGCATCTGGTGGAGTTATTGGTGGAACTATTATTAGGGGAACAAATCCCAAAACATATCCTACTGGCACTCCAGTATATAAGTACGAACTAAATGGAATTTCTTTGAGAAGAATTAATAAAACTCATAATTTAAATAATGTGACCGTTTCAAATCCAATTACTTTTGATTCTTATAATATTAAAGTTGAAATGTCTTCTGATGGTGTTGATAGAAGTGTTGGAACTAATTTCCCAGTTCTTTATGCAAATCAAACAAAATCAATTGGTGGATATGATACTAGAGCAACTCAAAACATGCCATTTGAAATTATCACTCCACTTGTTCATAATGTAACCGTACAAGGCACCTCGTTAAGTGCTGAGGTAAGAACTATTACTGGTTCTAGTATTAGTGGCACTGAAATTGCATTTACTGATGCTGGATTTGAGCCTATTATAATTAATGCTCCAAACTATCTTGATAGCACAAGGATCATTGCATCAAAGGTAAATGAAAATAGCAAATTGCCTAATTTACCAGGTAATAAGTCAATGAATATGAGATTAACACTCGGTACTGCTAATACAAGACTTTCACCTGTTTTAGATACGCAAAGAATTAGTGCAATTTTAACTTCAAATAGAGTTAATAGTGTGATTACAAACTATGCAACTGACGCAAGGGTAGATTCAATTGATGAAGATCCATCAGCATTCCAATATATTTCGAAAGAAATTAATTTGGAAAATTCAGCATCTTCTATTAAAATTATATTAGATGCTCATATAAATCTTTATTCTGATATTCGCGCATTCTATGCGATTAGTGAAAATTCTAATTTTAATCCAATCTTTACACCATTTCCTGGATATACAAATATTAATACTAAAGGAGAGATCATTAATATTGAAGATAGTGATGGGTCATCTGATAACTTTGTTTCTTTATCAAACTCTATTGGATTTACTTCCCCAGAATTAAATTATAAAGAACGCACTTTCACTGAAAATGAACTACCTCAGTTTAGATCATATAGAATCAAACTTGTTATGACATCAACCAATCAAGTTTATGTATCAAGAGTAAAAAATCTGAGAGTAATTACACTTGCTTGATATGGACTATATTAAAGTAAAGGGACATGATCATCTAATTCGAGATCCTAAAACAAATGCCATTATTAACACTAATATGTCTGAATATAATGAATATCTTTCTAGAAGAGATTCTAAATTAAAAGATAATCAAAAAGTACAAAACTTGGAATCTGATGTTGCTAATATGAAAGAAGATTTGGATGAAATTAAATTTTTACTTAGGAGGTTAGTTAATGGATCCTGATGAAGTAACACTTGAAAACTTGACCAAAAATTTTGAATATGTAAAATTTAGCAACCAAATAGATACTATCAACAATATTGAAGATCTTAGAAATCTTGCAAAATGTTATTTTAAACTATATCTTAAGCAGCAAGAAGTTCTTTGTCAATTTCCAACACTTAAATCATAAATATTTCTAAAGGAAAATAATAAATGGCGCAACCATCAACTAGACAAGAACTTATAGATTATTGCAAAAGAAAACTGGGTGCGCCTGTGCTTGAAATTAATGTTGCTGACGAGCAGATTGATGACTTGGTTGATGATGCGATTCAATTCTTTCAGGAAAGGCACTACGATGGGGTTTATCCCGCCTTTTTTAAATATAAAGTAACAGCAGCAGACATTTCTCGTGGCACAGCAGTAGTAGGATCTAGTAATGTTGTTGGAATTGCAACCACCACTGCAACAGCAAATATTGTAGGAACAGCAGTAACTTTTTCATACACAGAAAATAGTAATTATATTCAACTTCCCCCCAATGTTATTGGTGTAAATAAGATTTTTACATTTGATGGAGCTAACACTACAAGAGGTATGTTTAGTCTCAAATATCAATTATTTTTAAATGACATTTATTTTTTAGGGGCCACAGAACTTTTAAGCTTTGCAATGGTTAAAACATATTTGGAAGATTTGGATTTTCTTTTAAATACACAAAAACAAATTCGGTTTAATAAAAGACAAGACAGATTGTATTTGGATATTGATTGGGGAAATGTCAATGTAGATGAGTATTTTGTTATCGATTGTTATTCAACATTAGATCCGAATGACTATGCTAGAGTTTATAATGATTCCTTTATTAAACCATACTTAACTTCACTTATTAAACGTCAGTGGGGACAAAATATGATGAAGTTTACTGGAGTTAAACTTCCTGGTGGAGTTGAATTGAATGGGAGGCAAATGTATGATGATGCACAGAAAGAATTAGATATGCTTATGGAAAAAATGTCTAATACGTATGAACTTCCACCATACGATATGATTGGTTAATTATGCTTAACCCATTTTTTCTTCAAGGATCTAAATCAGAACAAGGTCTAATTCAAGACCTTATAAATGAACAACTGCGAATGTATGGTGTCGAAGTTCATTATCTTCCAAGAAAATATATAACAGAAAAAACTGTAATGAGGGAGGTAATTGAATCCTCATTTGATCAATCATATCCAATTGAAGCATATGTTGAAAACTTTGATGGATATGGTGATAATACAACAATCTTATCAAAGTTTGGTATTCAAGCACTTAATGAACTAACAATTGTAATATCAAGAGAAAGATTTGAAGAATACATAACACCACTAATTAAAGATCAGGCAAATATTAAGTTATCCACAAGACCTAAAGAAGGAGATTTAATTTATTTTCCTTTAGGTGATAGATTATTTGAAATTAAATTTGTTGAACATGAACAACCTTTCTACCAACTTCAAAAGAATTATGTTTACACTTTAAAATGTGAACTGTTTAGATATGAAGATGAAGTTATTGATACTGGAGTTGACTTCATTGATGATGTTCTTTCTGGAAGTTCTGGAAGCGGTATCTCAACAATTTCTCTTGGTATAGTACAAAAACTGAATATGATAGGCGCCGGTGTAACCGCAACTGCTATTACCACAATGGTGAATGGTGGCATTAGATTTTTTACTGTTACAAATAGGGGTGGTGGATATACATATGCACCAAGAGTTGCAATATCTTCAGCACCTTCTGGAGGAGTAACTGGTATTGGTTCAGCAACAATGATTGGCGGTATTGTTGTCTGTGCGGAAAATATAAATCCTGTAGCAAGATCAGTTCAATCAGTAGAGGTTATTAATCCCGGTGCAGGGTATACGGTTGCTCCTAAAGTATTATTTTTTGGAGACGGAGTTGGAGCATCTGCTACAACAACTATTGGAGATGGTGTTGTTGGAATAATTACTATAACAAATGGCGGCGGCGGATATGTTGACATTCCTACAATTACATTTACTGGCATTTCAACAGTATCTGCTGCTGCAACTGCTATAGTAAGCGCAGCAGGAACAATTACTCAAATTAGAATTACAAATGCTGGATTAGGATATACTACATCACCAATTATTACTATTGCGAACCCACCACAAATTGTTGGTGTTGGAACTTTTGTCTTTAACGAAATTGTAACGGGTTCTACAAGTGGAACCACTGCAAGAGTTAGATCTTGGAATGTCATAACTAATGTATTGGAAGTTTCAACTGTTTCTGGATCATTTACACCAGGGGAATCTATCGTTGGAACTGCATCAAGTGCTTCAAGAAAACTTAGGTCTATTGATGCTTTTGCAGTTGAAGATGGATATTCTGATAATGAAATTATAGAAACAGAGGCAGATAGTATTATTGATTTTAGTAACACTAATCCATTCGGAATGCCATAGTATAAATATTAGTTATTACTTGGTTAACCGATAATATCGGAACTTAAAAAAATGTTTGAATATTTCTATCACGAAATCTTAAGAAGAACTGTAGTTTCTTTTGGTTCTTTATTTAACGAAATCAATATTAAACATACAGATAATTCTGATAATGTGAAAAGTGTGATTAAAGTTCCACTTGCATATGGTCCTACACAAAAATTTCTTGCAAGATTAGAACAATCTCCAGATTTAAATAAACCGGTCCAAATTACATTACCAAGAATGTCATTTGAATTTACTGGTTTAACCTATGATCCAACTCGCAAATCTACAACAACGCAGACTTTTCTTGTAAAATCCCCAACTGATGGAACTGAAACTAAAAAAGCATATCTTCCAGTTCCATATAATATGCAGTTTGAGTTGAGCATCATGTCCAAATTAAATGATGATGCACTTCAAATTATTGAGCAAATTTTGCCATATTTTCAACCATCATACTCAATGACACTTGAATTGGTGGATATTATTAATGAAAAAAGAGATATTCCTGTGATTCTTGAAAATATTACAATGCAGGATGATTATGAAGGTAATTTTACTACACGAAGAGTTCTTATATACACATTAAGATTTACTGCTAAAACATATCTTTTTGGTCCTGTTTCTTCTGTAACAAAAGATATTATCAAACGTACTTCTGTTGGATTTGTTGCTGGAGATAGTAAGAGCACAACGAGAGATGTTGTTTACGCATCGACACCAAGAGCTATTAAAAATTACACTGGTACAGTAGTAACAACCTTGTTAAAAGATATTACCACAGAAGATATTTTAATTACAGTTAATAGTTCGGCATCTATTGTTAAGAACACATATTTGGAAATTGAGGGGGAAGAAGTATATGTAACACTTATAACTGGAAACGTTCTTACTGTCGAAAGAGGTAAAGATGGAACACCAATTACATCACATCTTTCTGGAGCAGAAGTTAAATCAGTTGCTGCAGCAGATAGTTTGTTAATTGAAGAAGGTGATGATTTTGGATTTGATGGAACTGTAACATGAAGATGACAAAAAAATTCGATAAACTCAATGAAACTTTTAATGTAGATAGTGATGTAGTTTCTATAGATGTAAAATCTGAAACCGTAACCGAAAAAATAGAAAAAGTTGCATTAGTAGTAGATGATGTTAAAAAAGATTATGATTATACTAGAGGAAATTTATATTCTCTAATAGAAAAAGGTCAAGAAGCAATTAATGGAATTCTTGAATTAGCACAAGAGTCTGAGATGCCTCGTGCATATGAGGTTGCTGGACAACTTATTAAGAGTGTAGGTGATATTACAGATAAACTATTAGATCTTCAAAAGAAAGTAAAGGATATTGACGATGACAAACCAAAAGGTCCAACCACAGTTAATAATGCACTTTTTGTTGGATCTACTGCAGAACTCGCAAAACTTTTAAAACAACAATCCCAAGAAGCAAAAGAGTAATAAATATAAAAGGATATAGTTAAAAACCTAAACCTAAACCTTAAAAGTTGTGAAAAAAATTACAGAAACTTCTAAATTAAACATTTCTTTAGTAGAAATAATTTTAAGTGAAGAAAAGTGTGGTGAGGGGATGTACTGGTGCAACACAAATAAAGAATGTAAACCTCTTCCAAGTGGATTTAACACTCCAGGACAAAAAATAAAACCAACCGAAGTTGGTATTGGTGTGCCGGTGGAAGGGTCTTGCAACCATACAAAAAAAGGAAAAACTTGTCCGATACATGGAAAATCTGATTGTACGGTAGATGACCCTGTTGATGAAGCATGTTGGGTTGGTTATAAGCAAGTTGGAATGAAAAAGAAAGGAAAGAAAATTGTTCCAAACTGCGTTAAAGAAGAAGGTCTTCGTAAATGGTTTAAAGGTTCCAGTTCTAAAGATGGTAAAGGTGGTTGGGTAAACGTTGTAACTGGTGGAACCTGTGCGAGTGATGAACCAGGAGAAGGAGTTCCTAAATGTGTTTCTTCTTCTAAAAGAGCAAGTATGACACCAGCAGAGAGACGTTCAGCAGCAGCAAGAAAAAAAAGACAAGATCCAGGACAGCAATCAAAATCAGGTGCTTCAAAGCCAACTTATGTATCCACAGATTCCCCCACAAAAAAAATGAATGAAAATCACAACGCAATTGCTAGTGGAAAAGAAAAAGATGAGGAAGGATATATGGCAAGCACAGAGATGGATACAATTAATAGTGCTGTTAAAAAATTAAGAAAAAATATTAAAAAAGGTGACGCACAATTACCCGCATGGGTTCAATCTAAAATCACTAAAGCAGCAGATTACATTGATACTGCAGCAGACTATATGGACAGTAATGAGATGTCTGAAGAGTCTGATAAAAAGACTAAAGGTAGTGGAACAAAAGACGCTTGTTACACCAAAGTCAAATCTCGTTATAGTGTTTGGCCTTCTGCATATGCATCTGGAGCACTTGTAAAATGTCGTAAAGTTGGTGCTGCTAATTGGGGTAATAAATCAGAAAGTTTATCACCAATTTCTCTAAAGGTTCTGGAAGATCTAAATCTTGATGAAAAGTGTTGGGATGGTTATAAGAAGAAAGGTATGAAAACAATGTTTGGAAAAAGATACCCAAACTGTGTAAAAGAAGAAGATGTAACAATTGAAGATTTAAACGGTAATACGTTTGCTGAAGTAATTGATATTATCAAACCAGAACCAATTAAAGGATTCAAATCTCAAGTTGAAGAAGCAACTCGTTTACAGGCAGACACTGGCAACATTCTTGCAGTTATTCTTTCGTGGAGAGGTAAAACATACTCTGTTAGAATGTTTTTCCCTCAAGTTGGAATGCCAAATAGAAAGGATGTAACATCAGAAATTCAAAAAATTTATCCTGGCGCATTGGTTCTTCAATATAATGTTTCTTCACTTCAACCAGGAATGCCACTAATTCAAGTAGTAAATTCAAAATCAAAGAATTATGCTATGAATGAAGGGGCTGCGTGGACAAAAAAGTCAGGTAAAAATTCAAAGGGAGGTCTAAATGAAAAAGGACGAAAATCCTACGAAGCTGACAATCCTGGTTCCGACCTTAAAGCACCTAGCAAAAAGGTTGGAAATCCCCGTAGGGCGTCATTCTGTGCCCGAATGAAGGGTATGAAGGCAAAGTTAACATCTGCTAAAACTGCCAGAGATCCAGATAGCAGAATTAACAAATCACTCAGAGCATGGAATTGTTAATATAAAAGGTTTATATTATGGTTGACAATATTTACTTAGGCAATCCTTTATTAAAAAAGGCAAATACCTCAATGGAGTTTACTCAGGAACAAATTCTTGAGTTTATGAGGTGTAAAGACGATCCTGTATATTTTGCAAAAAATTATGTAAGAATTGTAACTCTTGATCATGGATTAATGCCATTTGATCTTTATCCTTTTCAAGAAAAACTTATTAATAATTTTCATGAGAATAGATTTAACATCTGTAAGATGCCTAGGCAGACTGGTAAAAGTACTACTGTAGTATCATATCTTCTTCACTATGCAGTTTTTAATGATAATGTAAATATTGGTATTCTTGCAAACAAAGCAGCAACCGCAAGAGAACTTTTGGATCGTCTTCAAACGGCATATGAAAATCTTCCCAAGTGGATGCAACAAGGTGTCATTTCCTGGAACAAAGGTTCATTAGAACTTGAGAATGGATCTAAAATTATGGCTGCCTCAACTTCAGCTTCTGCTGTTCGTGGCATGTCTTTTAACATATTATTTTTGGACGAATTTGCGTTTGTTCCAAATCATATTGCAGAGTCATTTTTTGCATCAGTATATCCAACAATTACTTCAGGTCAAAACACAAAGGTAATTATTGTTTCAACACCACACGGTATGAACCATTTCTATCGAATGTGGCACGATGCCGAAAAAGGTAAAAATGGATATATTTTTACTGATGTGCATTGGAGTGAAGTTCCTGGTAGAGATTCTGCCTGGAAAGCACAGACAATTGCTAACACAAGTGAACAACAGTTTAAGGTTGAGTTTGAATGCGAATTTCTTGGATCTGTTGATACACTGATTGCACCATCCAAACTCAGGAACTTCGTCTATGACCATCCTAAGACCCGTAATGCTGGTTTAGATGTTTATGTGAGTGCAAGTGAGGATTGTGATTATATAATGACTGTAGACGTTGCTAGAGGGGTAGGAAACGATTACTCAGCATTCGTTGTGGTGGACATTACACAGTTTCCCCATAAGGTTGTGGCAAAGTATAGAGATAATGAAATCAAACCAATGATGTTTCCAAGTGTAATTTATGAAGTTGCAAGAAATTACAATAATGCTTTCATCTTATGTGAAGTAAATGATGTAGGAGATCAGGTTGCCAGCATCCTTCAATACGACCTTGAGTATCAAAACATTCTAATGTGTTCTATGAGAGGTAGGGCTGGTCAGATAGTTGGTCAAGGATTTTCTGGTAAGAAAACTCAATTAGGGGTTAAAATGTCCAAGACGGTTAAAAAAATTGGATGTCTTAATTTAAAAACAATGATTGAAGAAGATAAACTTATCTTCAATGATTACGAAATAATAAGTGAACTTACAACTTTCATTCAGAAACATAATTCTTTTGAGGCGGAAGAAGGTTGTAATGATGATCTAGCAATGTGCCTTGTAATATATGCTTGGTTAGTTTGTCAGGATTATTTTAAAGAACTTACTGATCAAGATGTTAGAAAACGTCTCTATGATGAACAAAAAAATCAGATAGAACAAGACATGGCACCCTTTGGTTTTGTTTCTGATGGGTTAGACGAAACAAGTTTTGTTGATTCTGAGGGTGATCGTTGGTTTGCCGATGAATATGGTGACCGTTCATATATGTGGGAATACAGATAACAGTGGAAATTGATAAGCAAATAAAATTAAGTCATTTATTACTCAATGATAGAAAATGTAGAGTTTGTGGTGAACTTAAAAATTTAGTAGGAGAATTTTATAGAACACGTAAAGATAGAGGACCTGTTGCATCTTCTTATTCTTACGAATGTAAAGAATGCACCAAAAAAAGAGTAAATGAATGTAAAAAAAATAAATCATCTTCAATTGAATACAAATATCCTGATTGGTGATACTCACGGCTCGTTTCCCCAGTGTAAAGTAATTTTTTAATAAATATTTCCAGACAAACAGAGAATTACGGAGAAAAAAATGGCGACTCCTCAATTATCTCCAGGCGTACTCGTCAGAGAGGTTGATTTAACAGTAGGAAGAGCTGATAATGTTTTAGATAACATTGGAGTGATTGCTGGTCCTTTCCCAATCGGTCCTGTAGACTTTCCAATTGACATATCAACCGAACAAGATTTAATTAGTGTTTTTGGTAAACCACTTTCAACAGATTCACAATATGAGTACTGGATGAGTTGTTCATCCTTCCTTTCATACGGTGGAGTTATGAAGGTTGTTAGAACTGCTGGTTCAACACTAAACAATGCTAATGCTGGTGTTGGTGCAGCCTCTACAACTGCTATAAGAATTGATAACTACGATGATTATATTAATAATCACGAAGACGCTACAAATTATACATACGCAGCAAAGAACCCTGGATCTTGGGGAAATGGATTAAAAGTTTGTTTTATTGACGATGCTGCAGATCAAATTATTGGTATTAACACAACAAACCCAGGAGCACTTGGTGCAACAATTGGATTTGGAGTTACGGCAATTCTTTCTGGTCTTACAATTGCAGGATCAGGATCAACAACATCATTTACTGGAGTTCTTAAGGGAATTATTACGGGTGTTTCAACCGATGCAACAAACGGCAGCAGCAGTATTGATGTAAAAATTCTATCAAGAGTTTCTACGGCAGGCACAACTTCTGGTACAGAAACGAAGATTACTTATGGTGAGGGATCTACTTCTGCATCATATCTAACAACAAGTACTCTTACTTTTGTTAATAACTCAGGTATTGCTACAGGTGGTTCTGCAACTACCCCCGTAACTCCAACATCTGTTACTGACTGGTATGAAAGTCAAACTCTTGGTTTGACTAATGCAACAATTTTCTGGAGAGAACTTGCACCAAAACCAACCACTAGTCAATATGCGGATCAAAGACAAGGCCATGGCGATGGGCTTCATGTTGTAGTTGTTGACGATACAGGAACAATTACAGGAAACACAGGTACACTTTTAGAAACACATTTGAATCTTTCAAAGGCAGTTGATGCAGTATCTGCTGTAAATTCTCCGCAGAAAATCTGGTACGAAGACTACCTTGCAGATTTTTCATCACAAATTTATGCTGGTGGAAATCCATCAAGTGCTGCTGATGCATATCACGGAACTACTCCACTAGCTACTGGATTCTCTACTTCGTTTACTCCAGTCACTACTGGAGATGGACTATGGGGTCAAAGTGCACAAGGTGTAACATTTGCTGCAATTGGAAATAAAACTTATACTTTAGCAGGTGGAGTTGATTATTCTGCTTCTGGTGGAATGAAAGCAACTCTTGGCGATTTAATGACATCATATAATCTCTTTAGCAATAAAGATGATGTTCAAGCGGATTACATTATTATGGGTCCTTCAATGGATGCACGAACTGATACTCAAGCAAAAGCAGGATTCCTAATCTCTCTTGCAACTCAGAGAAAAGATTGTGTTGCGACAATCGGAGCTCACAAAGCTGACTTAGTTGGTGTTACAAACACAACAACACAAACAACCAATCTAATCAAATATTTCAGCACACTTTCATCTTCATCATATGCAATATTTGATAGTGGATATAAGTACACCTATGACAGATTTAATAATAAATTTGTTTATATTCCTTGCAATGCTGACGTTGCAGGATTAATGACTCGTACTAATATTGTTGCTTATCCATGGTTCTCACCCGCAGGACAACAACGTGGAATTCTGAATAATGCAATTAAACTTGCATATAATCCAAGTAAAGCACAAAGAGATCAACTCTATCCACAGAGAATTAACTCAATCATAACACAACCAGGAATTGGTACTCTTCTTTTTGGAGACAAAACTGCTCTTGGATATGCCTCTGCTTTTGATAGAATTAACGTTCGTCGTTTGTTCCTTACAATTGAACAAGCACTTCAGAGATCTGCAGAAGCACAACTCTTTGAACTTAACGATGAGTTAACAAGAGCAAACTTCAGGAACATTGTTGAACCATTTCTTCGTGATGTTCAAGCAAAAAGAGGTCTTTTTGGTTTCTTAGTTGTTTGCGATACCACAAATAATACTCCCGATGTAATCGATAACAATGAGTTTAGGGCAGATATCTTCCTGAAACCCGCTAAATCTATCAACTTTGTAACGTTAACATTCGTCGCAACTCGCACAGGAGTGAGTTTTGAAGAAGTTGCTGGTACTGTTTAATTATTATAATAAATAACACAAGGAGGACCTAAACAATGGCCAAAACAAGACCCAATCAAACAATTTCAAATTTTAAAACTGCAATGTCCGGTGGCGGGGCCCGCCCCAATCTATTCGAGGTAGAAATAACAGAATGTCCTGGTGCACCAGAATTTGATAAAACTAATTTTAAGTTTATGTGCAAAGCAGCACAACTTCCAGGACAAACTATTGGAGCAATTGAAGTCCCATTTAGAGGAAGAACATTTAAAGTTGCAGGCGACAGAACTATCGATCCTTGGACGGTAACTATCATTAACGATGAAGACTTTAAATATAGAAATGCATTTGAAAAGTGGACTGAACTTATTGCAAAATTAGACAATAATCTTGGCGCAACATCACCTGATGCATATATGAAAAAAGCTGTGGTTTACCAACTTGGAAGAGGTTCCTCTGCAAGTAGTAAAGATAGTACAGGATCCGCAAATGTTGTTTTAAAAGAATATGAATTTATTGATATTTTTCCAACAGCTGTTTCTCCAATTGACTTATCGTATGATAGTTCTGGAGCAATTGAAGAATTTACAGTCGAATTCCAAGTTCAAAGTATTAATGTAACTGGGGCTGGCGGAGCAGATGCTTGATAAATAGGTAAAAGATAAAAATTAAAATAAATTATGGCAAAACTTTTTGGGTTTTCTATTGAAGACACAGAACCATTATCTCCTGGAGTAGTCTCTCCCGTTCCTCCAAATACCGAGGACGGGAATGACCACTATATGAGTAGTGGTTTTTTTGGTACATCTCTTGATATAGAAGGTGTTTATAAAACAGAAATTGATTTACTTAAAAGATATCGTGAAATGTCATTGCATCCTGAATGTGATAGTGCAATTGAAGACATTGTAAATGAAGCTATCGTATCAGACTCAAATGATTCTCCAATTCAAATTGAGTTATCCAACTTAAATGCAAGTGATGGAATTAAGAAAAAAATAAGAGAAGAATTTAAATATATTTTATCTTTACTGGACTTTGATAAAAAATCTCATGAAATTTATAGGAATTGGTATGTAGATGGAAGAATATTCTATCACAAAGTAATTGATTTGAAGAATCCACATGAAGGAATTCAAGAGTTGCGTTACATAGATCCAATCAAAATGAAATATGTGAAACAACAGAAAAAAAGTGAAAAAGATAAGTATAGACTGACGAATATTAGAAATGATAATCCAATGGATTATGAATTTCCTCAAATAGAAGAATACTTCATTTATACTCCAAAAATTAGTTATACCTCAGGAGATCCTTCTGGTTTTGGTGGGAATGCTGGAGTCAAAATGACAAAAGATTCTATTACATATTGCACTTCAGGTCTTGTAGATAGAAATAAAGGGAATACTCTTTCATATCTTCACAAAGCAATTAAATCACTTAATCAACTTAGAATGATTGAGGATTCTTTAGTTATCTACAGATTGTCTCGTGCTCCTGAAAGAAGAATTTTTTATATTGATGTTGGCAATCTTCCTAAGGTAAAAGCAGAACAATATCTTCGTGATGTTATGATGAGATACCGTAACAAACTAGTTTATGATGCACAAACTGGTGAAATTCGTGACGATAAAAAGTTTATGAGTATGCTTGAAGATTTCTGGTTACCTCGTCGTGAAGGTGGCAGAGGAACTGAAATTACCACACTTCCTGGTGGTCAAAATCTTGGAGAAATTACAGATATTGAATACTTTAAGAAAAAACTTTTCAGATCATTAAATGTTCCGCCATCAAGAATGGATGGTGAAGGTGGATTTAATCTTGGTCGTTCTTCAGAAATTCTAAGAGACGAAGTAAAATTTACTAAGTTTGTTGCTCGTCTTAGAAAAAGATTTTCATACATGTTCCATGACATGCTGAAAACACAACTAATTCTAAAAAATGTCATTACTCCAGAAGACTGGAATATAATGGAAGAGCATATTCAATATGACTTCTTGTATGATAATCATTTCTCAGAACTTAAAGATGCTGAATTGTTAAATGAAAGACTTGCAATGGTTGCAACAGCAGAACCATATGTTGGTAAATATTTTTCACAAGATTATTTAAGACGCAAAATTCTTCGTCAAACTGATGAAGAAATCATTGATCAGGATAAACTAATTAAAAAAGAAATTAAAGATGGCATTATTCCAGATCCAAATGCACCAATAGATCCAGCAACAGGAATGCCACTTGATCCAGGAACTGCTTCAATGGACTTGGGGCAACCAGTAATGGAACCGGAAGTTGATGGTTCTGCAACTGAAGTTGATGGAAAAATTGCAGAAATTCCCAAAGGTGGTGAGATTTAATAAATAACATTGATTAATTAATTTAAAAATATGGATGATTTAATGGACATGATTGCTTCTGATGAGTCCCCCTCACAGATTAGTGACAAGATTAAAGAACTTTTGTTTGCAAAAGCATCGGGAAAAGTTGATGAATTTAGACCTTTTGTAGCAAACTCAATGTTTGACACTGAGGATGAAGATGCTGAGGAAGATTGATTGATAAATAAGTAAAAGTGTATCTAATAAAATAATGACTCATAGACCAGTTGGGGTTGGAGCCTCATTTAATTTTTCAGCAGGAACAGCAACAACTTCAACTGCGTTTTCTGTTCAGTCAAACACTATTAGAGTTGTTGCAGTTGGAGCTGCTGCTCATATTGCGGTTGGAGGAACTCCTTCAGCAACCACTGCCGACTACTTTATTCCATCTGGAGGAACAGCGACTCTTGCTCTTACGAAAGCATCAAATCGTATTGTTGGAGTTACAACTGGAACTTCAACAGTTCTAACTTGTCCAGAAGGAACCCAACTTCCTTTTGGTGTTGGAGATTATGTAACACTAACTGGTGCAAGTGAAGCACTTTATAATTTTACTTCCGCAGAAGTTCTCTCAGTTGATACATCTTCCGGGGTGGAAGGTCTTTTCCAAACAAGAATGACCGTAAATTATAACTCAAGTGGAATTTTAACTGCGTTCAGTTCACCATATGCATCTGTTGTGACTGCAAATAAAGTTTCCGCATACGGTGTCGGGGCAGGAACTCTTTATTATCAACAAGTTCAACTATCAGGACAAGCATAATGAAACTCATCAGAGAAGAAATCGAAAAAGTAGAAGTTATTACTGAAGGAACTGGCAAGTCAGCAAGACTTTATATCAAAGGACCATTCCTTCAAGCAGAAACTGTGAATCGTAATGGACGTATGTATCCTATGTCTATTATGGAACGTGAGGTAAATCGCTATAATGAGCAATATGTTCAAAAGGGACGTGCTCTTGGAGAACTTGGGCATCCTGATGGACCTACTGTGAACCTTGATAGAGTTTCTCATAAAATCACAGAACTTTATCGTGATGGCAATAACTTTGTTGGTAAGGCACAAATTCTTTCCACACCAATGGGAAAAATTGCTGAGTCTCTTCTAAAGGATGGAGTAACTCTTGGTGTTTCTTCTCGTGGTATTGGTTCACTGAGAGAAAACAACAAAGGATATAAAGAAGTTGGTGAAGATTTTATGTTAGCAACTGCTGCCGATATTGTTGCAGACCCTTCCGCACCTGATGCATTTGTTCAAGGAATTATGGAAGGAAAAGAATGGTGCTGGGATGGAGGACTCTTAAGAGAGAAAGCAGCAGAGAAATCTTATAGAAAAATTAACACTCTTGTTGATCAAGGTGTTCTTGAAGAATATAAGTTATCAGTGTTTAATGAGTTCTTAAACTCATTATAATTTATTGTAATTTAATTAATTATAAATAAATATAGATTTACTACAGGAACAATACGGAGAGTTCAAATGTCTCGTGGCAAACAATTACAAGAAATGGAACATGCTTCTACACCTGGGCAAGGTGGTGGCGCAGGAAGTGGTGCAACGCAATCCAAGACTGCTGTGAACTCAGGAGCATCTGCACCTGATTCAATGTCAGGTCTTAGTGGAGCAACACCAGGTCAAACTGGATCATACGAAGATCTTGGTGGTCCTACTCCAGAAAACTATAGACCCGACGATGATTCAGCAAAACTGAAGACACCAGGCACAACTCTTAAGCAAGTTAGAGATGTTGTTAACAAAGGTGCAAAAGCTGCTGAGGCAATGAAAGAAGAAGAAGATCTTGAAGATGAAGAGGTTCTTTCCGAAGAAGAAGGTGATGAGGATGAAGTAGAAGGTACTGAAGAAGTTGAAGAGACTGAAGAAGAAGATGAAGAGGAAGTTGTAGAAGAGGAGTTTGACATCGATGAAGATGTTAATGCTCTTCTTGCTGGTGAGGATCTTTCCGAAGAGTTCCAAGAAAAAGCAAGAACAATCTTCGAGGCTGCTCTTCGTTCAAAAGTTTCTCAAATTAGAGAATCTCTTGAAGAGCAGTATTCCAATGTTCTTGCAGAGGAAGTCGAAGAAATTAAGACCGAACTTGCAGATCGTGTAGATTCATACCTTGAGTATGTTGCTGACGAGTGGATTTCTGAAAATGCACTTGCAGTCGAGCACGGACTTAAAACTGAAATGACTGAATCATTCCTCCAAGGAATGAGAGGTCTTTTTGAAGCACATTATGTATCAATCCCTGAAGAAAAATATAATGTCATCGAGAGTATGGTAGAAAAACTTGATGAAATGGAGACAAAACTCAACGAGCAAATCGAAAAGAATATTTCACTCAACAAGCGTCTTTCAGAGTCGGTTGCTGATGGAATCTTTGATCAAATTTCTGAGGGTCTTGCAGACACTCAGAAAGACAAGCTCGCTTCACTTTCCCAAAGTGTAGAGTTTGAAAGTGAGTCACAATATCGTGAAAAGTTGGAGACATTGAGGGAATCATATTTTCCTTCGAGAGGAGTTTCTCCTTCCGCAAGAACTGAAACCTTGTCTGAGGGATTAGATGCTGCACCAGAATCTTATTCGGGTTCAATGGCTAGTTATCTGAAGACTCTTTCAGCATTCAGCAAATAATTGAATTTAATATAATTCAAACCAAACAAACAAACACTTAACAAAGGTAAAAGCAAATGTTCCAATCAGAGCATCTGCAGGAAAAGTGGGCACCTCTTCTCAATTATGAGGGTCTTGATTCAATCAAAGATTCACATCGTAGAGCCGTAACCGCAGTCCTGTTAGAAAACCAAGAAAGATTTTTAAGGGAGCAATCCTCATTCGAAACCTCAGGAGCATTCCTGACTGAAGCACCAACTAACGCTGTTGGTAACGGTGGATTTACTGGAGGATCAGCAGCTGCTGGCCCTACCGCAGGTTTCGATCCAGTTCTGATCTCATTGATCAGACGTTCAATGCCTAATTTGATCGCCTATGATATCGCAGGCGTTCAACCAATGAGTGGTCCTACTGGACTCATTTTCGCAATGCGTTCACGCTACACCAACCAAAACGGAACCGAAGCATTCTTCAACGAAGCTGATTCGGCATTCTCTGGTCAACCTGCCGGTCGCGATGATGCTGCTGGATTCAGTGATGCTAATGCTGGTATGGGTACAACTGCCCAAGGTGGTGTTAATCCCTCAGTTCTTAACCCTGTTGGTACTGCTACTTCAACGGCATATAACGTAGGTCAAGGTCTACGCACCGATTCTGCTGAAGGTCTTGAGGGCACTGGTACTGATGCATTCAACCAGATGGCTTTCTCAATCGAGAAAGTTACTGTTACTGCGAAGTCTAGAGCACTCAAGGCTGAGTATTCATTAGAACTTGCTCAAGACATTAAGGCCATTCACGGTCTGAATGCTGAAGCAGAATTGGCAAACATTCTCTCAACCGAGATTCTTGCCGAAATCAACCGTGAAGTTATCAGAACCGTCTATAAGGTTGCTGAACAAGGTGCAGTACAAAACACTGCTACACCTGGCATCTTTGACTTGGATATTGACTCCAACGGTCGTTGGTCAGTTGAGAAGTTCAAGGGTCTTCTGTTCCAAATCGAGCGTGATGCTAACGCAATCGCACAAAGAACTCGTAGAGGAAAGGGCAATGTTATCCTTTGCTCTGCTGACGTAGCTTCAGCACTCACAATGGCGGGTGTTCTTGATTACACCCCTGCTCTTAACAGCAATCTGAACGTTGATGATACTGGCAATACTTTTGCTGGTACATTGATGGGCAAATTTAAGGTCTACATTGACCCATATGCTGCTAACCTAACTTCTGCTAACGGAACTCCAGGTAATCAGTATTATGTCGTTGGTTATAAGGGTACTTCCCCTTATGATGCTGGACTCTTCTATTGTCCTTATGTTCCTCTCCAAATGGTTCGTGCCGTTGGTGAGAACAACTTCCAACCCAAAATTGGATTTAAGACCCGCTATGGAATGGTTGCAAACCCATTCGCTGAGGGAACCAGTCAAGGTCTTGGTGGTCTCAATGTTAACCAAAACCGTTACTATCGCAGAGTTGCGGTCAAAAATCTGATGTGAGTTTTTCTCACAAGATTATACAAGACCTCCTTCGGGGGGTCTTTTTTTTATCTAAATAAAAATAAGAATATTATAATTAAAATGAAACCAACACCAAGACAAACAAAAGAAGCAGTTGAGAGATATAATTTTGTTGTTGAGCACTTGATCGAAGAAGGTTATGCTCAGGACAACAAATCAGCAGATTTAATTATTAATGGTATGAGTGAAGAATGGTATAATACCATTATCAACAAATGAGGATATAGGTAATGCCAATTGGTCAACCAGAGAATAGAAATTTTTTATCTCCTACAGGATTTAAATTTTCTCTCAAAAGAACTCCTAAAGTTGCATTTTTTTGCAACTCTGCAAACATTCCAGATATAACTCTTGGAATTGCAGTTCAACCAACATATTTGAAAGACATTGAACTTCCAGGTGACAAGTTAATTTTTGGAGATCTTACTTTAAGATTTCTTGTAGATGAAGACTTAAAAAATTATCTAGAAATTCAAAATTGGATGCGTGGACTTGGATACCCAGAAAGTTTACAAGAAATTTATACATTTCAAAAAACTGGAAATATAAATCCAAAACTTGACTCACAAAGACAATTAGGTCTTTTTTCTGATGGTACTCTTCAGGTTTTAACAAGTTCATCAATTCCAAATTTTCAAGTTGCCTTTAAAGATTTATTCCCATACTCATTAGGAACTTTATCATTTGATGCAACAGCAACAGATGTTCAGTACTTTACAGCAGACGTGAGTTTCAAGTATACTATCTACAATATAGTAGATCTTGGTGGTAATCCTTTATGAGTATAGACCTTGACGTAATTCAAAGAATGTGGGAGCAAGATTCTAAAATTGATACAGACAATCTACATACAGAATCATTAAACATTCCCGTTCTTCATTCAAAATATTTTGAAATATATAATACAATTTTTTTATTAAAGAAACGAGCAGAACAACAAAGGAAAGGTATTAGACATCAAAGATATGAATATTTCACCGGTAAAGCAGACCCAGATGTTTATATAGAAAACCCCTTTCCCAAAAAAGTGAGGGACAAAGAAACACTTCAAGGATATTTGGATTCAGATGAAAAATTATCACAAATTTCTTTAAAGGTCGAGTACTACGAAACAATGCTCACGTATATCGATAGCATTCTCAAAATGATCGCAAACAGAACGTATCAAATTAAAAATGCTATTGAGTTTATGAGATTTAATGCAGGATTAGGTTAAATAAATACTCATAGTATTATGATTACTATGAGTGACGTAATTATTGAAAAGAAAAATGAAGTGCATCTAAAACTTCATTGTGATCCACATATTTTATATGAACTTCAACCATACTTTACATTTGAAGTTGAGTCTGCAAAATTTATGTCCCAGTATAGAAGTAGACACTGGGATGGAAAGATTCGTCTGTTAAGCACTCATACTGGAGAGATTTACGTTGGGTTATTAGATAAAATAATTGATAAACTCACTCTTCATAATTATACGTATAAGTTTAAAGAAAATAAATTTTATGGTCAACCCTTTGAAATAAATGATATGATATCATTTGAGGGTGTAAAAGACTATATGAAGTCTATATGTTCTCATTCTCCTAGAGATTATCAAATTGAGGGAGTATACGATGCTTTAAAACACAATAGAAAATTATTGATAAGCCCCACTGCGAGTGGCAAATCTCTGATGATTTATTCTCTTGCAAGATATTATGTTGAGAGAGGGCAAAAAATTCTTTTAGTTGTTCCAACGACATCTCTTGTAGAGCAAATGTACAAGGATTTTGGGGATTATGGTTGGGATGTTGAATCATATTGTCACCGCATTTATTCTGGAAGAGAAAAAACAAATGAGCATCCCGTTACTATTACAACATGGCAATCAGTATATAAACTAGAACGTTCATTTTTTGAAGATTATGGAGTTATTATAGGTGATGAAGCTCATTTATTCAAGAGCAAATCATTGATTGAAATCATGACCAAACTTCATCATGCAAAATATCGTTTTGGGTTTACTGGAACTCTAGACGGAACTCAAACTCATAAATGGGTTTTGGAAGGTGTATTTGGACCTTCATATAAAGTTACAAGAACAATAGAGTTGATGGAACAAGGATATATTTCTGAACTGAATATTCAGTGTCTTGTTCTTAAGCACTTACCACAAAAATTTGAAACTTATGAAGATGAAATTCAATATTTAATTGGTCATGAACAGAGAAATAAATTTATTACAAATCTTTCTTTAGATTTAAAAGGAAACACTTTGGTTCTTTATAGTCGAGTAGAAACTCATGGAGCAATACTTCATGAACTCATAAATACATCTAGACAAGGTGACCGCAAAGTATTTTTTATACATGGCGGAGTGGATGCCGAAGAAAGAGAGTTGGTGAGAGAAATCACAGAAAGAGAAAACAACGCAATTATTGTTGCATCTTATGGAACCTTTTCTACTGGTGTTAACATTAAGAACCTCCATAATGTTATCTTTGCTTCACCCAGTAAATCAAGAATTAGAAATCTACAATCAATTGGAAGAGTACTTAGAAAAGGAAAGAATAAAACTAAAGCAGTCTTGTACGACATCTCTGATGATTGTACTTATAACTCAAGAAAAAACTATACTTTAAACCATCTTATTGAACGTATAAAAATATATAACGAAGAAAACTTTAATTACGAAATTATAACAATACAACTAAAGAAAAATGGGAATTGAAGAAGATTTTTACGCAACAATTAAATTAAAAACAGGTGAAGAAATATTTGCAAAGATAGCAGCTTCGGAAGAAGAAGATAGGACGATGCTGATTATTTCAAGTCCCATAGTTGTTTCTGAAATAAAAAATAGATCAAGAACAGTTGGGTATAAAGTAGAACCTTGGTTAAAAACAACAAAAGATGACATGTTTATTATTAATCTCTCTGATGTTCTGACTCTTTCAGAATCCTCTGATATTGAAATGATAATGATGTATCAATCTTATGTGCGTCAATCTATTAGAGAAGAAAATAATCAGACAAGAATGAGTCGCAGAATGGGATATGTATCTAACGTCACTGATGCTAAAGAAATACTAGAGAAGATCTTTAAGCTTTCTTAAGTTATAATTTATGAACCTCCACAAAGGTTATTATACGAGTATTTCAACCTCTTGTCAACCATTTCTAAAAGTGTTATAATATCTACATAATAATGACAAAAACTTATGATAACTACAGCAGTTATGAGCAAAAGGAAAAGGTCGGAACATTATGTAAATAATAAAGAGTTTCTTGCTGCTCTTATTAAGTATCGTGAGGATGTGGAGATTACTTTTATTCGGTTAAATGGGAGAGAACCCACAAAAGAAGATAGATCAAAAAGATGGGAAACAAAACCTCAAATCCCCAGATATGTTGGAGAGTGTTTTTTGAAGATTGCAAATCACCTTTCATTTAAACCAAACTTCGTAAACTATATGTTTAAGGAAGATATGATTTCTGATGGTATTGAAAACTGCGTTCAATACATTCATAACTTTAATCCAGAAAGGTCACAAAACCCTTTTGCATACTTTACTCAAATCATTCACTTCGCATTTCTTCGTCGCATTCAAAGAGAAAAACGTCAGTTAGAAATTAAGAACAAAATTCTTGAACGTTCTGGGTATTCAGATGTTTTCACTGACGACAATACGGTTGACAACGGGAACTATTCAGACTATAATTCGATCAAAGATTCCGTTTATTCGAAACTTCGTAACTGATGCGCGTAGCCGTAATTACAGACACTCACTGGTCTGCTAGAAAGTCTTCAAGATTATTTCAAGATTATTTTGAGCAATTCTATAATAATGTTTTTTTCCCAACACTGGAACAGTATGGGATTGATACTATTATTCATATGGGAGATGCTTTTGATAGTCGTAAGTCAATTGATTTTGTTGGACTTGATTGGACTCGTAAAGTTGTACTTGAACCACTTTCAAAATATAAGGTTCATCTAATTACTGGAAATCACGATGTTTACTTTAAGAATTCCAATAAGGTAAATTCTCCAGAACTTTTGCTTAAAGATTATGGAAATATTAAAACTTACTCTGAACCAACTGAAGTTAATATTGGTGGTTTAAATATTCTTCTTCTTCCTTGGATTAATTCTGAGAATCAAGATAAATCATTTAAATTGATTAAGAACACCAAAGCAAAAGTTGTAATGGGTCATCTTGAACTTCAAGGATTTAGAGTAAATAAAAATCTAGTAATGGAAGAACATGGACTAGAAGCAAATCTTTTTTCAAACTTCAAAAAGGTATTTTCTGGTCATTACCATACTCGTTCTGATAATGGAACTGTCTTCTATCTGGGCAATCCTTATGAGATATACTGGAATGATGTAAATGATCCTCGTGGATTTACTATTTTTGATACTGAAACATTAGAGCACTTTCATATTGATAATCCTTATCGTATGTTCTATAACATATACTATGAGGACACTCCATATCAAACATTTGATGTGCGAGAGTATGAAAATAAAATTGTTCGTGTAATTGTTCGTAAAAAATCAGACATTAAACAATTTGAAAGGTTTATAGATAAACTCTACAATGCAAATATTGCTGAACTTAAAGTAGTAGAAAATTTTGCAATAGAAGTATCTGAAGATTTTGAAGCATTTGAATCTGAAGACACTATTTCCGTCCTGAACAGATATATTGAGGAAGCAGAAGTTAATCTTGATAAATCAATTCTTCAAAAAATGCTTGGAGAAATATATCAAGAAGCATGTGAAATAGTCTAATGTTTATTATAACAATTAATGGAAGAGAAAAAGAAGGTGCATATTCGGTAATTGATGATGATGGAGAACACATTTTATACCTCTTTCAAGAAGAGGACGATGCAACTCGGTATGCTATGATGTTAGAAGAAGACGGATATCCAGAAATGCATGTGATTGAAATTGAAGATGAGGTAATGATAAAAACTTGTGAAATGCATGATTACCAGTATACCCTTATTACATCAAATGATATTGTAATTCCTCCTGATTCTGATTATGATTTTATTTAAAACTATAAAATATAAAAACTTATTGTCTACTGGTAATCAATATACAGAAATTGATTTTACCAAAAATAGAACAAACTTAATTGTTGGTACAAATGGTGCAGGTAAAAGTACAGTTCTTGATGCTCTGTGCTTTTCTTTATTTGGAAAACCATTTAGGCGTATAAACAAACCACAACTCATCAACTCTGTAAATGAAAAGGATTGTAAAGTTGAGGTTGAGTTTTCTATTGGTAAAAGTGACTGGAAAGTTGTAAGGGGTATTAAACCTGCAATATTTGAAATCTGGAAAAATGATGCAATTCTGGATCAATCTTCTGCTGCTCTTGATCAACAAAAATGGTTAGAGCAGAATGTTCTTAAAATGAACTATAAGTCCTTTACTCAAATTGTAATTTTGGGTAGTAGTAACTTTGTTCCTTTTATGCAACTCTCTGCGGCTCACAGACGAGAAGTAATTGAAGACTTATTGGATATTAAAATATTCTCTTCAATGAATACTTTGATTAAAGAAAAGATTCGCCAGAGTAAAGAAGAAATCAAAATCTTAGATCTTAAAAAAGAATCTTTCTTGGATAAGGTTAAGATGCAAGAAAATTTTATTGAAGAACTAGAAAATCGGGGAAAAGAAAATATCCAAAAGAAACTTCATTCAATTTCTACCTTAGATAAAGAGGTTGAAGTGTTTATGAGAGAAAGTGGAATTCTTGAGGAAAATATTTTTGAAAAACAAAAAGAAGTTGAGGGGTATGTTGGTGCAAGTGATAAACTTAGAAAATTTGGAACACTAAAAGGAAAAATCTCTCAAAAAGTATCTACTCTTACAAAAGAACATAAGTTCTTCACAGAAAATACGGTCTGCCCTACTTGCACTCAAGAGATTGATGATACCTTTAGAATAAATAGAATTAACGACGCTCAAAATAAAGCAAAGGAGTTGCAATCTGGTTATACAGAACTAGAAGAAGCAATTAAAGAAGAGGAAGGACGAGAGCGTCAATTCAATACTATTACAAAGGAAATTTTAAAACTCACTAATGACATTTCTCAAAACAATATTAAGATCTCTGGATATCAAAGACAAATCAGAGATCTTGAGTCTGAAGTTCAAACAATTACCAAACAACTTGAAAACAGAAATACTGAACATGAGAAGTTAGAATCATTTAAAGACAACTTAAAAATTACCTACGATAGTCTTGCTTCAAAAAAAGATACTATTAACTACTATGATTTTTCATATAGTTTGCTTAAAGATGGTGGAGTAAAATCTAAAATCATTAAAAAGTATCTACCTTTAATTAATCAGCAAGTCAATCGTTATTTGCAGATGATGGACTTTTATATTAACTTTACTCTTGATGAAGAGTTTAATGAAACTGTCCAATCTCCTATTCACGAAGATTTCTCATATTCTTCTTTTAGTGAAGGTGAAAAACAAAGAATAGATTTAGCACTACTCTTTACTTGGAGAGAAGTTGCAAGATTAAAAAATTCAGTAAACTGCAATCTTATGATACTTGATGAGATTTTTGATAGTTCTCTGGACTCCACCGGAACCGAAGAGTTTCTTAAGATTATTCGTTATGTGATTAAGGATGCTAATATATTTGTGATTTCTCATAAGACTGGACTTGAGGACAAATTTGAATCTGTCCTTCGATTTGAGAAAGTCAAAGGTTTTTCGCATATGATATCCCCATAAGCACAAGAAAAATGCAAGTACCAAACTGGAAACACCACTCCCGAAAGGAGCAGAAACGAAAACTCAAACCACAAGCACTGAGACAAGCAAAAGCACGAAGACAAGCACTCAAGAAGAAGCACTCCGAAAGGGGTGTTTTTTTTTATAAATAACTAAAAAGTAGTTGTAAAATGGACGCACAAGAACTTCGTAGTCTTCAAGAAGCATATATGGAAGTTGTTGAAAATCAGCAACTTGATGAGGAAAAGAAACCTTTGCCAGTTGATAGAATGAAAGGACAAATGTTTGCTCATAGAGTAAAATCAAATGATAAAAATTTCTCAAAATCTATGAGATATCATACGAGAGCAAATAGAATTGATGATACATTATCTGGCAAAAGAAAACCTCAAGTTTCCAGAGGAAAATACGCAGAACAGGAAAAGGAAAAAAATAGATTTGCTAATCGTCTAACCAGAAGTGATAAACAAGGCATTCGTGATAGTTATGACTACTACGACATCATCCTCTCACACTTACTTGATGAAGGATATGCTGATACCGAACAAGCAGCAGAAGCAATTATGGTGAATATGAGTGAAGATTGGAGGCAGAGTATTTGTGAAGAAAAATATAAAACATATGTTGTTGATATCGACCCGAAAGAGGTAGAGAAAGTATATCAACGCAAGATGCAGGCAGAAAGAGAAAGAAAATTTGCTAAAAGAATGGCAAAACAATCAGTTAAGGATTCGACAAGAGAGAATTGAGTTCCACTTTCTAAACTGTCCACTAGGAGGTTTTCGGACCTCCTTTTTTTGTATAATAGGGTCATACGAAAGAAATCAAATGTCTGTTCGCCACGAAATCAAGTCTCAACTTGCAAAACTGCTTGCTACTGAAGACCTTGTAGTTGAGCACAAGAAAGTAGAGACTGCTTGCTTTAATGTTCATACTCGTGTTCTAACTCTACCTCTTTGGGAACGTGCATCTAACGTTGTGTATGACCTTTTGGTATCTCATGAATGCGGACATGCTCTTTTCACTCCTGATGAAGATTGGTTAGAAGAACACAAGATTCCTCAACAGTTTGTGAATATTGTTGAGGATGCTCGTGTAGAAAAGTTGATGAAACGTAAGTATGCTGGACTTGCAAAGACTTTTTATAACGGATATAAAGAACTGCACGAGGATGATTTCTTCCAAATTGCAGATGAAGATGTTTCTATTATGAATCTTGCTGACCGCACAAACCTTTATTTTAAAATAGGCAACTTCATTCCTCTGGACTTTAACCCAGAAGAAATGGAGATTGTTAATTTGATTGCTGCTACAGAAACTTTTGCTGATGCTCTAGTTGCGGCAAAAGAACTTTATAACTACTGTAAAAAAGAGAAGGAACAACAAGATAACTCTCAAGAGACTCAAGGAGATTCTCAGTCTCCTGCAAATGAAATCTTGGAGAGTAATGACTCTTCTTCAGATCAGGAAGAAGGTAGTGATAACTCTCAATCAGAGCAACCATCCGATGAATCTTATGGTGGAACTGCTCAGGGAGATCAAACTCCTCAAAGTTCTAATCAGCAGGAGGACCCAGAAGTTCGCACAGTTGATAGTCTGGAAAGTAAAATTAAAGACCTTGTAAATATTGATGGGAATGAAAATGTTTATGTTGAAGTACCTCAAGTAAATCTTGATACTCTAATCGGTAAGAACTTTGATGTTCATAAGGATATTGATGCTTCCTTTAAATTTCAGCAAGACAATCGTCCAACGGAAAAACTTTTTGAAGATGTAGACTTGCAGTTTAAGAAGTTTAAAGTTTCTGCTCAAAAGGAAGTTAACTATCTGGTAAAGGAGTTTGAGTGTCGTAAAGCAGCAGATAGTTATGCTCGTGCTTCTACTTCTCGCACAGGTGTTCTTGATACTGCCCGACTGCATTCATACAAGTTTAATGAAGACCTTTTCAAGAAAGTTACTATCATTCCTGATGGTAAAAATCATGGATTGGTATTCATTCTTGATTGGAGTGGTTCAATGGCAAATGTAATGTTAGATACTTGCAAGCAACTCTTCAATTTGGTTTGGTTTTGTAAAAAAGTTTCTATTCCTTTTGAGGTTTATGCATTCACCAATGAGTGGCGTCGTCCTGAGTATGACTATGAAACTGGTAAGTTTTTGTCTGCTGATAGAACTCCACACTATCAAAAGAGGGAAGGACTTATTCAAGTAGAGGAAGGTTTTTCTTTGATGAACTTGCTTACCAGCAAAGTCTCTCAAAATGTTCTTGAGCACCAAATGAAAAACATCTGGCGTCTTGCTGTTTGTTTTGGAAACACTTACACTTGCGGATACACTCACCCAAGTCGTCTGTGCCTCTCTGGAACTCCCTTAAATGAAGCACTGATTAGTCTTCATCAAATTCTTCCCAAGTTCCAAAAGGAAAACAAACTTCAAAAGGTTCAGTGTATTGTTCTTACTGATGGTGAAGCAAGTCACATTCCTTATCACGTTGAAATAAAACGTGCCTGGGACAAGGAAACTTACATTGGTGTTAATAGTGTTTCTCCTCAAAAGACCTTTTTGCGTGATAGAAAACTTGGAACTACTTATATGTTTGGGTATGGTTATCACGAATTCACTGATACTCTTCTTCGCAATCTTAAAGACAAGTTTTCTTCAGTAAACTTTATTGGTATTCGTGTTCTCCCTGGTCGTGATGCACATCGTTTTATTAATCTCTATCATTCTCCCAGTGATAAAAATTATGTAAAAATTCAAAATGACTGGAAGAAACTGAAGAGTTTTACTATTACCAACTCTGGATATGATGCTTACTTTGGTCTTTCTTCATCTGCTCTGTCTCAGGATGCTGAGTTTGAAGTTGCTGAAGATGCGACTAAAGCACAAATCAAGTCTGCTTTTGTGAAGTCTCTTAAAATAAAGAAACTCAACAAAAAAGTTCTTGGTGAGTTTGTTGGATTGATTGCTTAATAAATAACTAAAAAGTGCTATAAAAATGAAGACCTTTAAGCAATTTATCATAGAGGCAGGAGATTACTGGGATCCAGATCCAGAAAAGGATAAGAAACTTCCTGGTAAAGGACCTCAAATGAGATCTCGTGAGGATAGAGGGCAAGACACATCAGTGCAAACAAAACCTGACTATAGTAAAAGATTGAAACCTGGTGAAACTTATATGGATTTTCACAAAAGAAAGACTAGAGAACGTAATGAAGAGTATGACTTGAGTGAAACTTCTCTTACCCGTGTGATGAGTAAATCACAAAAAGGTGGAATGGCAATTATGTCTGCTCAAAGAGGGGACAAATCTAAATCTGAAAACAAAGCACGTTCTAAACAACTTGAAAAAGATGTAAGAGGCGCAGGACTTCCAGGTTCTACAAAGGTTTCTGGCAGATATACCGAAAACCCAGGAACATCTGACGAAAAGAAAGTGGGAGAAAAATCTCACATCATTACTCCAGGTAAAAAAGGTAAGAGAGCGTTTAAAAAAGTAATTGGAAAACTTGGTAAAAAGTATGATCAAGACTCTGTATTATTACAGAGAAAAGCGGGAGGATCTGCTACACTTAAAGGAACTTCAAAGACCTCTTGGCCTGGAGAAGGAAAGAATGTTAAAATAGGTAAAATGAAACCAGGAAGAACTGGAGAGTTTGATACAAGAGTTAAAAACAAAACATTCACCGTTGAGGATTAATTGTGTTTAAAAAAAAAGTGAATGAAAACAAATTATGGGGAATGCCTTCCATAGTTGATCATCAAAATCAAATTGTTTATTTGAAATGCAGTAGTGCAATTACTGCTATGGGTGTTTCTGGATTAGTAAAGAAACATTATCCTGGTTATAAAGGAGAACTTGTAAGCATGGAGTATCTGGAGAAGTTGAGAGACCAGTTCATCAACTGACCACTGAGGGTTTCGTGACCCTCTTTTTTGCTTTATAATGACTACAGTTGAAACAAACCACTCGCATTATGACCCGCACCAAAATGAGCACTGATTACATTGTCTCTTCTCTCAAAACGCTTTTTGGAACTAATGTTACTGCTGCCGATATTAAAGGTTGGTGTGCTGCTAACGGAGCTAACTATCAAACTGTAACTAATAAGATTGAAGAATTCAAAGTCAGTCGTGGTCGTTGGAACCTAGAAGTGACTCAACAAAAAGTAGAAGAAATCGAACGTTCTTTTAATCACGTTGCAGTTCTTCCTGAAGTACATCAAAACCTTATTCCTGAAAAAGATGATACCTTCGTCAAGTTTGGTAACTTTAACGATATTAAAAAAATTATTCAGTCCCGTATTTTTTACCCTGCATTTATTACGGGTCTGTCGGGTAATGGTAAAACGCTCAGTGTTGAACAAGCGTGTTCTCAACTTAAACGTGAACTTATTCGTGTAAATGTTACAGTCGAAACTGATGAAGATGATCTTATTGGGGGTTTTCGCCTTGTTAATGGTGAAACAGCATGGCACAACGGACCAGTCATCGAAGCACTCGAACGTGGCGCAATCCTACTTCTCGATGAGATTGATCTTGCATCTAATAAAATCCTCTGCCTACAATCAGTCCTAGAAGGTAAAGGTGTCTTCCTTAAAAAGATTGGTCGTTTCGTAAAACCTGCTGCTGGGTTTAATGTAATCGCTACTGCAAACACCAAAGGTAAGGGTAGTGAGGATGGTAGGTTCATAGGCACCAATGTGCTCAATGAGGCGTTCCTAGAGCGGTTTCCCGTGACGTTTGAGCAGTCATACCCCGCTCCTGTTACTGAACAAAGGATTCTTGAGGGAGTCGCTCTGGACCTTGGTGTAGAGGATCGTGAGTTCTGTAAGCGTCTTGTTGATTGGGGTGATGTAATTCGTAAGACCTTCTATGATGGTGGTATTGAAGAAATCATCAGCACCCGCCGATTGGTTCATATCATTCGTGCTTACAGCATCTTTCAAGATAAAGCAAAAGCAATTCAAGTTTGTGTAAATCGTTTTGATGATGAAACCAAACAAGCATTCTTGGAACTTTATGATAAGATTGATGTTGATTTTGTAATGCCCTCAGAAACTCCTGAACTGACTATTGAGTATGGTCGCCTTGACAAAAACCTTCCCTTCTGATATGATGACTAATGCATGGTCCCTATTATACGATGAATTAAAAATGACTGAAAACTTTGAAACCAATTATGAGAGTTCCATTCCCAATCAAAATTTTTGGGAAAACGATGGTATTAGTATGACTGGAAATCCTCATACCTCTCCCGATACAATCGTTTTTGGAGGTACTCATCTTCCAGGAGGTATGGGAGACGATCATATCAGTTTTACTGGATATCCTTATCCATCATATACTGTTAATACTGATACTACACTCAACCTAACGAATAATTGCCCCGCAATTCCTTGGAAATACAACGAGGAGAAGGTTGTAAAAGAACTGCTAGAGTATATTCGTGGAACTTATAATCAACACTATTCTGCTGGTGATGATAAAATCCAAACTCTGGATTTGATTGAAGCTTGCGGTGATGGTGAAGCATTCTGTCGTAGTAACATTCTTAAATATGCTTCACGGTATGATAAGAAAGGTACTGCTCGTCGTGACATTATGAAGATTCTGCACTATGCTGTGCTTCTAATGAACTTCAACGACAAGAACGCAAAACGTGAAGTCTATTCTCAATGATAATGAAACTGAAACCCCAAATTATGAAACTCTCTGACAAAACTCTTACTCTTCTCAAGAACTTCTCCTCTATTAACCAATCAATTTTGTTTAAAGAAGGTAGTTCACTTCGTACCATTTCTGTAATGAAGAATATTCTTGCAGAAGCAACAATTGAAGAAGAACTTCCTAAGGACTTTGGTATCTATGATCTGAATCAATTCCTGAATGGACTCAATCTACATCAGAATGCAGAACTTGACTTTGTAAATGAAAGTTATGTTGTAATTAAAGAAGGTAGGTCACGTTCCAAATACTTCTTTGCTGACCCAAGTGTTATCGTAACACCTCCCGATAAATCTATCTCACTTCCCTCTGAAGATGTTTGTTTTGTTCTTGATACTAAAGAACTGGATAAACTTCTAAAGGCTGCTGCTGTATATCAACTACCCGATTTATCTGTGGTTGGTGAAGCAGGTGTAGTGAAATTGGTGGTTCGTGATAAGAAGAACGACACCTCCAATGATTTCTCTATTGTAGTAGGTGAGACTACTGATGTGTTTATCTTTAACTTTAAGGTTGAGAATATTAAGATCATTCCTGGTAATTATGAAGTAGTTATTTCACAAAAACTTCTTTCACGTTTCAAGAATACTGGATTTGATGTCACGTACTATATTGCTTTGGAACCTGATTCTACTTTTGGATGAACATCTTTGTAACTTCTAAATTTCCTGCAGAGAGTGCTATCTGCCTTCCAGACAAACATGTAGTCAAGATGCCTCTGGAGTGCTGTCAGATGCTCTCTATCGTGGCATCAGAGAAGTGGGGTCACGGATACGGAACCCTCCCTAAGACCGATGGCACCCCCTACAAGACCGATAAGGGTGCTTTCCGCAATCATCCCTGCACCAAGTGGGCATCAAGCACTATTGATAATGCTTACTGGTTAATCAAGTGGGGGATGAACTTGTGCGATGAGTATACCTTAAGGTATAATAAAACTCATTCGTGTTACAAAACTCTTGTGGATGCATACTATTTGTTTCCCAAAGGTAAGTTGACGAATGTAACTCCGTTTGTTCGTGCTATGCCTGAAGAATGGAAGCATGATGATACGATTGATACCTTTACTGCTTATAAAAGATATATCGCATCTAAACCTTGGGTAAAGGATAACTATCTTCGTATGCCCCAAAGAAAACCTGACTGGATTTAATTTATTATGACAAGTGAATTCCTCTTCGTGGAAAAATACAGACCTCAAGTAATTGATGATTGTATTCTTCCCGATGATACTAAAAAAACGTTTAAAGAGTTTGTAGAGAAAGGTGAAATTCCAAATCTACTTCTTTCCGGTCCTCCTGGTATTGGTAAAACAACCATTGCAAAAGCACTCTGTAATGAACTTGGTGCCGACTACTATATCATTAATGGATCTGATGAAGGACGATTTCTGGATACTGTAAGAAATCAAGCAAAGAACTTTGCGTCTACTGTGTCCCTGACGGGTTCTTCCAAACATAAAGTCATTATTATTGATGAAGCAGATAATACTGGTAATGATGTTCAGATGCTTCTACGCGCAAATATTGAGGCATTCTATAATAACTGCCGATTTATTTTCACCTGCAATTACAAGAACAAGATTATTGAACCACTACATTCTCGTTGTGCTTGTATTGACTTCACTATTAAAGGAAAACAAAAGGCACAACTCGCAGCAAACTTTTTCCAACGACTCCAAATCATTCTTAATGCTGAAAAAATTGAGTATGACCAAAAAGTCATTATGGAATTGGTCTCTAAACACTTTCCAGATTTCCGTAGGGTCCTCAACGAATGCCAACGTTATTCTACAAGTGGAAAGATTGATGCTGGTATTCTTGCCTCGTTCTCTGATGTATCTGTAAATGATCTCCTTAAATATCTCAAAGAGAAGAATTTCACGGAAGTTCGCAAATGGGTTGTTTCTAATCTTGATAATGATTCTTCTGTTATTCTTCGTAGGGTTTATGATGCCCTTTATGATGTTCTAGTGCCTGCTTCTATTCCGTCTGCTGTTTTGATTATTGCAAAGTATCAGTATCAGATTTGTTTTGTTGCTGACCAGGAAATAAATCTTCTTGCCGCACTAACTGAAATTATGTGTGAGGTTGAGTTTAAATGAGTTCCCAAAAATCACTTAAGACCCCGTTACGCTACCCAGGCGGTAAGTCCCGTGCTTGCATCAAGATGGATCCTTTCTTTCCAGACCTCCGCGACTATGATGAGTTTCGTGAACCATTTCTTGGTGGCGGTTCTGTAGCAATTCATATTACTAAAAAATATCCCAACCTGGATATTTGGGTAAATGATTTATATGAACCTCTGGTGAATTTCTGGCAACAACTTCAAATGTTTGGAACAGATCTGAAAGATAATCTTGAAGGAATAAAATTAGCAAACAATAAACCAGAATTAGCACGGGATCTATTTCTTTATTGTAAGGATAAATTACATGAAGAAGGTCGTTCAAATCTTGATCGTGCTGCCGATTTTTATATTATCAATAAGTGCTCTTTCTCTGGTCTAACTGAAAGTTCCTCATTCTCACCCCAAGCATCTAATGCTAATTTTAGTCTTAGAGGTATTGAGAAACTGCCTGAGTATTCTAAACTTATCTCCAAATGGCGTATAACTAATTATTCTTATGATTATCTGATGGATGGAAACAAAGGTGCTTTTATGTATCTCGATCCTCCTTATGACATTAAGGATAATCTCTATGGGAGAAAAGGATCAATGCACAAAGGATTTGATCACGATAAGTTTGCTGCCGATTGCGATTCTAATAATATGGATCAGTTGATAAGTTATAATTCAGATCAACTTGTCAAGGATCGTTTCACGAATTGGAATGCTGGTGAGTTTGATTTAACTTATACTATGCGCTCTACAGGTGAGTACATGCGAGATCAAAAACAACGCAAAGAACTCCTGCTATTTAATTATAGTAAAACTCCAAAAATTCAAGTTAATTTTGATGGATGCTATAATTACAATAGATTGAAAAATGAGGGGTTGATTGGTGACTGAACTTAAAGATTGGTTGAACTCTATTAACTTCACCAAAGATAATCTAATAGAACAAGATGAAACTCTAAAAAAAGATTACCCACCTTACATCATTAACAAATGTTTGTCTGGGCATATTGATTGTATTCTATATGTAAATGAAATGAATCTTCACCATTCTTTAGACAAAGATATGCAATATTCCTTTTATCTAAATAGTTTGAGGAAAAAGAAGAGATTCTCTCCCTGGCTCCGAAAGGATAAGGTCAACGATTTAGAATGCGTTAAAAAATACTATGGATATAGTAATGAGAAAGCATCTCAAGCACTTAAAATTCTAAATAAATCCCATATTGACTTTATAAAAAAACGACTTGAAACTGGCGGAATGAAATGACTAACCAAACAATTGAACCACAAGTAAACTGGTCTCCTGATATGATGGTGGAGGTTACTTTAAACGAACCAGATGACTTTCTAAAGGTGAGAGAAACGCTCACTCGTATTGGTGTTGCCTCAAGAAAGGAGAAAAAACTCTACCAGAGTGCTCACATTCTTCATAAGCAGGGTAGATATTATATCACTCACTTTAAAGAACTATTTGCCCTTGATGGTAAACACGCAAATCTGACTGTAAACGATGTTCAGAGAAGAAATCGTATTGTTCGTCTTCTTGCAGACTGGGGATTGATTGCGATTGTTAAAGAAGATTCTGTTCTTGATATTGCACCACTTAATCAAATTAAAGTTCTTCCCTTCAAAGAGAAAGGTGAATGGATTTTAGAACAGAAATACAACATTGGTAAGAAAACTAAAGCAGTAGAAACCGAATAATAAAGTAGGGAGTTCCACACTCCCCTTTTTTGTAAAAGTGTTATAATTAGTATTGGATGCCTTCGGGGTCCACAAAACACAAACTCGCTTTCTAAGGAGCTACCATAATGACTAACCTAATGCGTTATACTGCGTCGGATCTTCCTACCTTGTTAGATAAGATTACTCGCAATAGTATTGGAATGGACGAATATTTTGATCGTCTGTTTAATCTTCACGAAACTACAAATAATTATCCACCTTATAACTTAATCCAGGTAAATACTGTGGAGTCTCTTTTAGAGATTGCCCTTGCTGGATTTAGAAAGGAGGAAGTAAATGTCTTCACAGAGCATGGAAAACTTTTTGTCGAAGGGCAAAAATCAGATACAGAATCGGATAGGACGTTTGTCCACAAGGGTTTGGCTCAAAGAAGTTTTACTCGGGTATGGACTCTCTCCGATGACACCGAAGTCCGAGAAGTCATCTTCGAAGATGGACTACTTACCGTTCGATTAGGAAAGATTGTTCCAGAACATCACACCCGAAAAAATTACCTATAAATATATTTGAATATCGTTGTCGCGAGGAGCATCTGGCAAAATCCAGATTGACTCCTCCTTTTTTTTCTGCTATAATACTCATAAGTATGGAGGTAAAATGACTGTAAAACTTTTGCTGCTTAAGTCAGGAGAAGACTTAATTTCAGATATTAAGGAAATGGTTTTTGGTGAAGATGAAGAAAAACGAGTCATCGGATATTATCTAAACCGACCTTGTATTGTAAAAATGCAATCTCCAAATCTTCTTACCGAAGAGAATGTAGATAAAGGTCCTCAAAAAATGGGATATCAAGTTAGACTTCATCCTTGGATGCCTTTGACTACTGATGAAGAAATTCCTGTTCCTGCTGATTGGGTTGTTACAATCGTAAACCCAACAGAAAAATTAAAACAAATGTATATTGATGATGTTGTAAACTATGGAAAAGACAATCAAAGTGTTAGTTCTGACGAACAACCAGATATTGGTCTCACAGATTGAAGAAGTTGGTGCCGATATTGGAGAACCAGATTGTAAGTTAGTAAAACCATTTGTAGTCTCTAAAGATCAAACTTTAGAACCATTTCTAATGGGATATACAAAAGAGGATACTTGTATGATGAGTTCTGAAAAAATTCTAACACTTGTAACTCCCACACCAACACTTCTTGAAAAATACCAGGATCTTACCAAAGAATGAATCAAACCTTTTATACTAATGTTCAATTGATAGGGAATCAGTTTTTGGTTCGTGGTGTAGAGAATGGTAAAAGATTTGAAAACAGAGATGAGTTCTTCCCAACACTATATGTAAATAGTAAAAAGGAATCAAAGTATAAAACATTAAGTGGAGGTAATGTAGAACCAATAAGACCTGGGACAGTTAGAGATTGTCGTGAGTTTTATAAAAAATATGATGAAGTTGATGGATTTGAAATCTACGGGAATGACCGTTATGTATATCAATATATTTCAGAGAAGTATCCTGAAGATGAGATTAAGTTTGATATCAGTAAAATCAAACTTGTAACTTTAGATATTGAGGTTGGGTCCGAATCTGGATTCCCTGATGTAGAATCTTGTATTGAAGAAATCCTTGCAATCTCTGTTCAGGATTATACAACTAAAAAGATTATTACTTGGGGAGTTAAACCATTTAACAATACTCGTGCTGATGTAACTTATCATCATTGTCCGAGTGAATATCAACTTCTCAATCACTTTATTAACTATTGGATGACTGATGTTCCTGATGTAGTCACAGGATGGAATATTCAACTTTATGATATTCCATATATCTGCAAACGATTAAATCGTGTTCTTGGTGAAAAGTTAATGAAACGGTTCTCTAATTGGGGATTAGTTACTGAGAAAGAACTTTATATCACTGGACGTAAGCACACTACATTTGATGTCGGTGGTTTGACTCAGTTGGATTACCTTGAGTTATATAAGAAGTTCACTTATAAAGCACAGGAATCTTATCGTCTGGATTATATTGCTGAGGTTGAACTCGGACAGAAGAAACTTGACCACTCTGAGTTTGATACCTTTAAGGACTTCTATACTGAGGGATGGCAGAAGTTTATTGAATATAATATTGTTGACGTAGAACTTGTTGACCGTTTGGAAGACAAGATGAAGTTGATTGAACTTGCTCTTACGATGGCATATGATGCAAAGGTAAATTATGCTGATGTGTTTTATCAAGTTCGTGTTTGGGATACGATTATCTACAATTACCTTAAGAAAAGAAATGTTGTAATTCCCCCTAAAAACAAATCTCAAAAAGATGAGAAGTATGCTGGTGCTTATGTAAAAGAACCTGTTCCTGGTAAGTATGATTGGGTTGTTAACTTTGACTTAAACAGTCTATATCCACACCTGATTATGCAGTTCAATGTGAGTCCAGAAACTCTTGTTGAACAAAGGCACCCTACCGCAACTGTGGATAAGATTCTCAATCAGGAACTTACATTTGAGATGTATAAGGATTATGCGGTCTGTCCTAATGGCGCCATGTTCCGTAAGGATGTTCGTGGATTTCTCCCTGAGTTAATGGAGAAAATGTATAACGACCGTGTTATATTCAAGGACAAAATGATTGTTGCAAAGAAGCAATACGAAAAGAAAAAAACAAAAGAACTGGAAAAGGAAATTGCCAGGTGTAATAACATTCAAATGGCAAAGAAGATTTCTCTTAACTCTGCTTATGGTGCTATCGGCAATCAGTACTTTCGTTATTACAAACTAGCAAACGCAGAGGCAATCACTCTTTCTGGACAGGTTGCAATTCGTTGGATTGAGAGCAAGATGAATATCTATCTCAATAAACTTCTTAAAACTGAGGATGTTGATTATGTCATTGCTTCTGATACTGACTCCATTTATTTGCATATGGGTCCTTTGGTTGAAACTGTATACAAAGGAAGAGAAAAAACTACTGAGGGCGTTGTTTCGTTCCTTGATAAGATCTGTCAGATGGAACTTGAAAAGTATATCGAAAGTTGCTACAAAGAACTGGCGGAATATATGAATGCATATGATCAGAAGATGCAAATGAAAAGAGAGAACATTGCTGATCGTGGAATCTGGACTGCAAAGAAACGTTATATTCTCAATGTATGGGATAGTGAAGGTGTCCGTTATGAGGAACCTAAACTGAAGATGATGGGTATTGAGGCAGTTAAATCCTCCACACCTGCTCCTTGCCGCAAGATGATTAAAGATGCTCTTAAAATAATGATGAATGGAACAGAAGAAGACGTGATTGCTTTTATTGACAATGCCCGTAAGGAGTTTAGGCAACTTCCTCCAGAACAAATCTCATTCCCCCGTTCTGCGTCTGATGTAAACAAATACAAATCATCTTCTACAATTTATTCTAAGGGAACACCAATTCATGTTCGTGGAGCACTTCTGTTTAATTATTACATAAAAGAGGCAAAACTAACAAATAAATATTCACTTATACAAAATGGTGAAAAGATTAAGTTTATTTACCTAAAGAAACCAAATACAATTCACGAGAATATTATTTCGTTCATTCAAGAATTTCCTAAGGAGTTAAACCTTGACAAATACATAGACTATGAACTACAATTTGAGAAGGCATTTTTAGAACCACTCAAAATTATTCTTGATTCTATTGGGTGGAATATTGAAAAGACTGTTAACCTGGAGTTATTTTTTTCCTAATGGATTTACCTATTAACGACAAAGAACTTGCAACAATTGTAAGTTCTCTAAGACTTGGTGGAGACGTTGCTCTCTATCAAAAAATAAATACTGTCAAACAGGTTAGAGATGCCGAACCTGATGGACCTTACAAAAAAACTTTACGTGAGCAATACGGGATGGCAATCTAATGGAAAATTTAATCAGAGTCAAGTATTATTTTAGGGATCATCCAAATACAACTCTTTCTGTATTTTTGAAGACACAGGAACAAGTTGAGTCTTATAAGGCAAAACACCCCAATTATGTTTATATTGAAGAGAGTAAGTAAATCATGGATTTTTTGAAAGATATAGTAAAAGAGATTGGGGATGACTTCACAAAACTTGCATCCGATATTGATGAGACTGAAAGTTATGTGGATACAGGTTCATACGTCTTTAACGCTCTTGTATCTGGTAGTATCTTTGGTGGGGTATCTGGTAACAAGATTACTGCTATCGCAGGTGAGAGCAGTACAGGAAAAACTTTCTTCAGCCTGGCCGTTGTTAAGAATTTTCTTGATAGTAATCCTGATGGATATTGTTTGTATTTTGATACGGAGGCAGCTGTCAATAAACCACTCTTAGAAAGTCGTGGTATTGATTTAACTCGTTTTGTAGTTGTTAATGTTGTTACAATTGAAGAGTTTCGTAATAAGGCACTTAAAGCAATTGATATATATTCTAAATCCCCAGTAGAAGAACGCAAACCTTGTATGTTTGTGCTGGATTCTTTGGGTATGTTATCCACAAGTAAAGAAATTAATGATGTTCTAAATGATAAGGAAGTTAGAGACATGACTAAATCTCAACTTATCAAAGGAACATTCCGAATGTTAACTCTTAAACTAGGTCAGGCAAATGTTCCACTCATTGTCACAAATCATACATACGATGTCATCGGAGCTTATGTACCAACGAAGGAAATGGGGGGAGGTTCTGGACTCAAATATGCAGCATCTTCAATCATCTATCTCAGCAAAAAGAAAGAAAAAGATGGAACAGAAGTTATCGGAAATCTTATCAAAGCTAAGACTCACAAGTCGCGTATAAGTAAGGAGAATAAAGATGTTACGATCCGTTTGTATTACGACGAGCGCGGCCTTGATCGTTACTATGGTCTTTTGGAACTTGGTGAGATTGGTGGACTCTGGAAAAATGTAGCAGGAAGATATGAGATTGATGGTAAGAAAATTTATGCTAAGGAGATTCTTAAAACCCCTGAGAAGTATTTCACCGAAGAAGTAATGCAAAAACTTGATGAAATTGCTCATCAGGAGTTTAGCTATGGGTCATGATCAAAGTATTAAAAACCAAAATCAATGTTGCCAAAGTTACTGAGCAATTAAAAAAATATCCTCAAGATTGGGACCATCAGAAGCATCTGAAAGATTCCCAATCTTTAGTTGATAGGGGATTTGCAGATTTGCCAACGAGTGCATTACAACTTATAATAGGTGGAGTTAAGAAGAAAGAAGACTTTGTTGGAGATTCTGAAATCAATATCAAAACTCCTGCATACGAACATCATAACGAAATCCGAAAAATTATTCGTAAAGAGTTTGGAAACAAAGAACTACAACGTTGTGGATTCTTATCCTTACCGATTGATGAAATTGTGGGAGCACACATTGATGAAGGAACTTACTACTTAACAAGAGATAGATATCATCTTTCAATATCAGGAAGATATCAATACTTTTGTGGAACTGATACTGTAATTGTTGAACCAGGAACTCTTCTTTGGTTTAATAATAAGTTACCACACGGAACAGTAAATATTGCTGATGAAACAAGAATAACATTTGTATTTGATATTTTACATTCTCCAGATAATCCTCATCATAAACTAATTTAATGGAAAAAATTGAGTTCTTAATTTTAAGAAACCTACTTTACAATGAAGAATATACGAGAAAAGTCTTACCATTTATCAAAGCCGAATACTTTGAGGACTCAAATCAAAAGATTATATTTGAAGAAATATATTCATTTATCACAGAGTATAATAAACTTGCTACAAAGGAAGTTCTTTATATTGAACTGGGGAAAAGAAACGATCTAAACGAAGAGACCTTTAAGGAAACTTCGAAGATTGTTTCTTGTCTTGATGATGTCCCTGTAGAAAAGGATTGGGTTGTTGATACCACAGAAAAATGGTGTCGTGATAGAGCAATCTATCTTGCACTTGTAGAATCTATTCATATTGCTGATGGTGATGATAAAAAGAATCGTGATTCAATTCCCTCAATTCTTTCTGATGCCCTTGCAGTAAGTTTTGATAATCATGTTGGTCACGATTACCTACAAGACTATGAAGAACGCTATGAATCTTATCACCGAAAGGAAGAGAAGATTGAGTTTGACTTAGAATACTTTAATAAAATAACCAAAGGTGGATTACCCAACAAGACTCTTAATATTGCTCTTGCTGGCACAGGTGTTGGTAAAAGTTTGTTTATGTGTCATGTGGCATCTTCTGTTCTTCTTCAGGGTAAGAATGTTCTCTACATCACTCTTGAGATGGCAGAGGAACGAATTGCTGAAAGAATTGATGCTAACCTTCTAAATGTTCCTATTCAAGATATTATAGAACTTCCTAAAAACATATTTGAAACCAAGGTTAATAATATTGCAAAGAAAACTCAAGGAACTTTAATCATTAAAGAATATCCAACTGCATCTGCTCACTCTGGGCACTTTAAGGGATTGATTACTGAACTTGCACTTAAGAAATCATTCAAACCAGATATTATCTTTATTGATTATCTGAACATTTGTGCATCTTCTAGATTTAAGGGCGGTAGTAACATCAACTCTTATACACTTGTTAAGTCTATTGCAGAAGAACTTCGTGGTCTTGCTGTAGAGTTTAATGTTCCTATTATGAGTGCTACACAGACGACTAGAAGTGGGTTTGGTTCATCAGATGTAGAACTAACTGATACTTCAGAATCCTTTGGTCTTCCCGCTACTGCTGACCTTATGTTTGCTCTGATTAGCACTGAAGACCTTGAGGGATTGGGACAGATTCTAGTGAAGCAACTAAAGAACCGATATAATGACCCAACTATTCATAAGAGATTTGTGGTTGGTATTGATCGTGCGAAGATGAGACTTTATGATGTAGAGCAAAGTGCTCAAAACGACATACTTGACAATGGTAAAGAAGAGGAGTATGATTATGAAGAAAGAAAACCCAAGAAATCTTTTGATGGATTTAAGTTCTAATATGACAAAAGTTATTGATACAAACAAATATATTGAGTTCGTGCGTCAAACTACAAGTCCTGCAAGTAGTGACTTCGCAGCACTTCTATCACGATTAACTGAACTTGAGGTTACAGATGATGCAGATGTTCCTCGTCTTATGACTGCTGCTTTTGGTATCAGTGCAGAAGCAGGAGAGTTCACTGAAGTCATTAAAAAAATCTTCTTGCAGGGTAAACCTTATAATGAAGATAATGTCTTTCACCTAAAACGAGAACTTGGTGATATCTGTTGGTATATTGCACAAGCATGTATGGCTCTTGATACTACTTTTGAGGAGGTACTGCAAATGAACTATGAGAAATTGAGTGCTCGTTATCCGGAGGGAACTTTTGATATATTCCGCAGTGAAAATCGTGTGGAGGGAGACCTGTGACTACCTTAACGAAAATGCAAGTTGATACTCTTGAATATTCCTTTGCACATCTTAATGTAGATTTTGAGGAAGTTCCTTCAGCAAAAATGCACGGAACTATGGAAGGAGTTCAACAACAACTTGATAGTGGTTCTAATAAAGTCATCTATTCTTACAGAAATAAAACTGGTGGAGTGACTATTACCTCTATGAAAGTTGGTGAGGAAACTGAAGAAAGTAAAGAAGCACTCAATACTGTCAGAGAAAATGTGATGAAGTATTGGAAAGATTTGCACGAATTTAGAAAAAAGGATGATACAACTAAAAATAAACTAATGGATGTAAATATGGTGGAGGGAGATCTGTGACTAAAGACAACCAAGTGAAACTCAAAATGGATGTAATAACTTCACTGGAGGTTCTTCAGGTTCTTGATAATGCTACTGCTGGATATAGCAAAGAGTATGCTCCAGAAAGGATTATAAGACTTCGTGAAGTTATGGAACAACTTGATACAGAACTCGAAAAAGCAATTGTGTAATCCAATCCTCCTTCGGGGGGATTTTTTTTATAAATAACTAGAAAGTATTGATAAAAATGGATTCTAAAGAACTGCGTAATCTCCACGAAGCATATTTGGATGTTTATGCTCCTCAAGAAAATATTGAAGAAGGTCTTCGTTCAGCAGTAAAGAGACTTCTTGGTGGTGGTAAAAAAGAAGCAGAAGCACCTAAACCAGAAAGTAGAGGTGCTGAACTTCGTAGAAGATATAATGTTGGACCTGAGAAATCAGATACCTCAGCAAAGAGACAAATCCTTGATAGATCTCGTGCAAGAGCAGATAGTGATCAAGACAAATATGGAGATAAACCATTCCAGAAGCAAGTTGCTCAAAAATCTAAAGCAGCACACGACAGATATTTGAAAGCAGGTTATAGTAAGTATGGTGCAGGTGACGCAAGAGGAAGGGGTAGTAAAGCAGCAAAAAGAGCAGCAGCACTTAACAAAGAAGAGTTTGAGATTATTGTAAATGCACTGGTTGAAGAGGGTTATGACCTTTCTTCATACACTTGGGATGAAATGTATGAGGTTTGTCTTGATGAAGCAGTAAAAGGTGCTTCACGCCACGATACTGAAATGAGAAAAGCAGCATCTACAGAAAGAAAGTCTGGTATAAAGAATCGTCTTTCTCCTGCAGCAGGAAAAGATAATGCTGATAAGATGCAAAGAGATGTTAAATTTTTTGATAAATTAACTAAAAAGAACAGGAATGTTGTTGGATTGGTTACAAAAGAAGAAGTTGATATCTTTGATGCAATCCTTGAGTACTTGGTTGCTGAAGGTTATGCTGATACTAATGAGAGTGCATTAGTAATTATGGCAAATATGAGTGAAGAGTGGAGACAGAGTATTGTTGAGGGTGACAATTACGACAAAAATCGTAAGAGAGCAGCACAGAGAGCAGCAGAAAGAAATGCTGCCAGAGATGCTGGAAAGACTGGTAATGTTCCTGGTGTGGGTTATGTAACTCCAAGACGCGAGAGAGAGACTTATGTTGATGCTGCTGGTACAACGAGACATAAGTCTGGCGCTAAAATGCCCTAAAAAAGATAATAAGTAATTAAAACCTTTCAGCAATTTAATGAAGATGTAAACCAACTCCAACGAGATTTGGATACTCTTGATCGTAGGTCAGCACCCAAGCAAAGACTTGCTGCAAGAAAAGAGGCATTAAAGCAAAGGTCACAAGAGCAATTGCGAAGATTTAAAGAAAGGTCAAAGGAGCAATTGCAAAGGTCTAAAAAGAAATCTAAATAATTAAAATAGTGTTTATATATTGTGGCAAAAGTATCAACTGAAAAAACTACTAAATTAGAATCATCTGAAATTTTTGCTGCTGTTGGTCTTCATATGACTAATAAAGAAATGAATGATCTTTGTAAAGATCAAACAGGAACTACTATATTATCCTGGTTGTCTTCTGGAAAAGTTATCGCTAATAATAATGATAAAATTCAATATGGTTCAAGTAAACAAACATATTTGACATTTTTTACAATTCCAAATACAGATAAAAAAAAGTCAGATTTGATCGCTAATGTAGTCGCGGGATTTTCTGCATCTATGGGAATCAAAAAATTTGTTAGCGGTGCTGGTGATTTTTCTGGTGGAGAGTTTATTTCAGAAAAAGTTTTTATGACTGGATCTGCTTGGCCAAGAGAGGTTGAAAAATTTAGACTTAAAAGAGAGTCTGATGGATTTGATTATAATTCTTCCGATTTAGTCGTTAAAGTTGATTCAGAAACTTATTATGGAATTTCTTTGAAGAAAAAGAAAAATGTAAAGGGTGCAGATCCAACACTTATTAATAAAGCATTCGACACTTTTCTTCAGGGCCCTGCATTTGAAAAAGTAAGAAGTGGTTTAAATAAACAAAGACAAGACTACTTTGCTGGACTAGCAAAGCGGGCAGCAAAGAATGAAATAATTTATGTTCCTGGTATTGAAAATATGTCTAGTGAAGATATTTGGAATATAAGTTTTAAAAATCCATTAAAAAATAATCAACTTATATATTTGATTAATTTAAAGGGATCAAATACAAATAATTCTCCGGTTGAATTGTCTGAAATTAAAGGGAAATTAAAAGGTGAAGGCCCAAAAAGTTTATTTGAAGAGGACAGACAAAATGGATTAAGAGCATTTTTTAATACTGATCTTGCTAGAGTTGATAATGAACTTTTTGGTGGGTTTAAGAAAGTTTTAAATGATAATATTGAAATTTTTGCTAATGGTTTAATTGATATTGTGCTAAAAACAAAAATGCAGGCAGGCCTGCGAGCAAAAGATATTGGTGGATATAATTTTGAATTTGCTCTCGTAACTGGGTATGCTGATTATACTCCTAGTGTTAAAAATCCAAAATTAAATTTAAATCCTGCTAAAGTAATTCCCCAACATTCTATCCTTTGTGGGTTGTCCGATCTTCAGGGAAATAATAAACCATATGTATTGGAATTTGATGCAAAGAAAAAAGAAGATGCAAATGCAGCAAAAGTTTTTTATAACTTAAAGAAGGCTGGAGTTACTATTCTTATATTAGAATTAAGATATAAAGGAGACTTTAAGGCGCAACCCCAATTCTTTGCTACTTTAGGTGATGATTTTATTACTCAAATGTTTGATAGGTGTATAGTTAATCGATAATAAATAAAGTATACCAAAACACAATATGAAAAGTTTTTTCCAATTCTTAACTGAAGAAACTCAATCGCAAGCATCAATGCAAGCGAAGAAACTTGGACTAAAAGGAGACGGACACGGAGGGTGGATTGATCGTGCTGGTAAAGTTGTTGCAAGAACTGAAAAGGGAAAACTAAAGTTCACTGAAAAAAGAACATCAAAAGGACAAGAAGAACCAGAAGCAGACACTCAAAAATCTGCTGCTCCTGAAACAAAACCAAAAACAAAAGCAGCACAAGCACCTGCAACAGAATCTAAAGCACCAAAAAAACCAGCACCCGAAGATCAAACACAAGAAACCCCACCACTTACGATTGTATTTGGTAGGTTTAATCCACCAACAGTAGGACACGATAAACTTCTCAAGTCTGCAAGGAGAATATCTGCTGGTGGTGATGTTAAGATTTATCCATCAAGAACTCAAGATCCAAAGAAGAACCCACTGGATCCTGATATGAAGATTTCTTTTATGAAAAAGATGTTTCCTGACTTTAAGGAAATGATTATTAATGATGAGGAAATGAGATCTATTTTTGATGTTCTGATTACTGCAAATGAGGATGGATACTCAAGTGTTAATATTGTTGTGGGTTCAGATCGTCAAGCAGAGTTTGAGAACCTTGCACAGAAGTATAATGGAGACCTTTATAACTTTGATTTAATAAATGTGATTTCTGCAGGAGTCAGAGATGCTGATGCTGATGGTGTAGAAGGAATGTCTGCATCCAAGATGAGAAAAGCAGTTATTGATGATGATTTTGATTCCTTCCGCAAAGGAACACCAAAGACACTTGATGATACTGATACTCAAGCACTCTTTAATGCTGTTCGTCAGGGAATGGGTGCAAAGAAAAAGAAAAAAGAAGTTGTAGAACTCTGGCAGATTGCTCCAAAATACGATCAACAAAACCTTCGTGAAAATTATTTAACTGGTAAGATTTTTAGAATTGGAGATATTGTTGAGAACTTAAATACTGGATTGATTGGTGAAGTAATGCGTAGAGGAACTAATCATTTAATATATGTAACTGAACAAGGATATATGTTTAAGTCTTGGATTAAGGATCTGATGGAATATACTGAAAGGGTAATGAGTAGAAAGGAAAGACTTCCTGGAAAACCAAATACTCTTGTAGGAACCTCTGGGTATTTTAAGTATGTCGCAGGTATGACTCCTGGATTTGAGAAGGGTGATAAAACAAATCTTCAACCAGGAGCAAAACCTTATAGTGGATATTCTAATATTAAGGAGTTTATAAATAAGTATAAGGTAAAAAGCAAGTAGTATTACAATGTCAATGAATATTCTTAACGATATCTCATCAGTATACCTGGAGCAAGTTGTGGTTGGTGAGTCTTCACATCTTGAACCTGATATGAAGAAGCGTCGTGAAAATAATGAAAAAGCAATTGAAGATATGAAAAAAACCAAAGCACATAAAGATATGGTTGCTGCGGCTAGAAAGAAGTTGGAAGAAGCAAAGAAAAAACCAATGATAAAGATTCAGGTTCCCGAGAAAAAACTTGGATATAAAGTTGCAGATATTGGACCTGACGGAAAAGAGCGCAATGTGAAAACTTATGGTGCTTATAAGGAAGCACTAGACCCAGTAGGTCAAGAAGATGCTGATATTGATAATGATGGTGATACTGATAAGTCAGATAAGTATCTTCACAATCGTCGCAAAGCAGTTGGTAAGGCAATCAAAAAGAAAAATGTAAAAGAAGGTTTCTCTGATTGGAGAGAAGATCTTTCTGAAGTCATTGGAGATGTAAAAAAAAATAAAAGTGAAGATGTAAAAATTACTGAAAAGCAAATTGATAATAAAATTAAAATCAATCCAAGTCTTGGTGAAGCAGTAGAAGAACTTGGTGGAACTCTACTTGATATGGTGGAGATTGAAGATATTGATTGTGTTCTTGATGACCTTTCAGAATCTGAAGTTTTCCTTCTCTCAGACAAACTAATTGAAGAGGTTGTTGAAGAGTTCTTCTTTGAGTGCATCCAAGAAGGATATGATATTAAAGAAGTTGAAAATGTTCTGATTGAATCAATAGATATTTCTGCTGCTCTTTTAACAGAAGCAAATGTTACTCTAGGACACGATACTGATATTAAAACTGATAGACTTGCCAAAGTAAAATCTGCTGTGAAGAAAGTTGGAGCAGGACTTGCTCGTGGAGCAGGTTATGTTGCTGGTGCTGCTGTAAGAGGAGTAAAGGCAGCAGGTAGAGAGTTCTCCAAAGGATATGAAAGAGGCAGAGGAGGTTCTTCTTCAGGTAGCAGTTCTTCTTCACCATCACCAACACCAACACCAGCACCAGCACCACAAACAAGTTCTTCTTCATCAAGTTCAACTGAAACAGGATCTAAGAGACCTGGACTTCTTGGAAGAATTGGATCAGCACTCAAGTCTGGTCTGAAGAGAGCAATTGGTGCCGGCGCAAGAGCAGTATCAAGAGGAGCAAGAAATGTTGCTCGTAGAATGGAAGACGGTGGAAGTAAAACTACCACATCAACACCGACACCAGAAACAGCACCCACACCTACACCAACAGCAGCAAAACCCAAAGCAAAACCAGCAGCAAAGAAACCTGCAGCACCAAAACCAACACCAACAGCAACAGCAGCAAAACCCAAAGCAAAACCAGCATCTAAAAAAGGTAATCTAGATAAACTTCTTGATTCTGTTCGTAACGAAGAATTTAAACTTAATGAAAAAACATTAACTGATTCTGAAACTGAAAAGAAAGAAGAAATTGTAAAATCAATGAAGAATAAAAAAGAAGATTTTGAGAAGAGATATCCTGGTCGTGGTAAAGAAGTGATGTATGCTACTGCCACAAAAATGGCAAAGAAAATAGCAGAACAAATGGATGATGAACCAGCAGTATCAACTCCTGCTGTTGATAACAAAAAAGAGATGATGGACGTTAAGAAACTTGCTAACCTGAAAATGCTTCAACAAAAAAAGCAACAAATAGATCGTCAAAAACTTCAAATGCAAAGATCTGGCAAACTTCCTCTTGAGGCATCTTATCAACCAGAAGGTGAAGTATTGGAAGATTATATGATGGTAAAAAAAGATGGTAGTCGTGTAAGAATGTCAGGTAATCCACCAAAGCCAGAAGTAAAATCAGGTGGTTATGACTATACTCGAACTAAAGAACAAGAAGCAGCAATGAAGAAATCACCTAAAACTAAAATCGGATCCAGATTTGACTGATCCCTAAATAACTACAGGGATTTTGATATGATATCTCTATTTTTATAAATACTTTTTAGCAAATAACTTTACGGGAATAACAAAATGGCACTCTGGGGAAACAATGATAATGTTGGTTCTATTGGAAATGTATCTTTAGATTACGACACTCGTGTCGTAACAGGCAGTGGTACTAGTTTTGGAAACGTTGGTGCTGCCAAGACTGGTGACGTGATTAGGTTTGGTGCAGCATTTGATGCATATGGTGTTAATAATGGAGATGCTGTAGTCGTTGGAATTGCAAGCACAACACAACTATCAATCGCATCAACTGCTGGATTGAGTGGAGCAGCAATTTCTGGAGTACTGTTCCAGATTAGTGAATCTCCAAAATTTGCAGTTCTTGATAGTCATCTAAATCAATCAGGTGGTGGAGATACTGAAACTATTACAGTACTAGTTTCTGCGGCAACTACAAATGCTGGAATTGGAACTAATATTGTTTTTGTGAACTCTTTGACTGGGATTATTGCTGGAGATACTTTTGTAAGTGGTGTTGATACTAGAATTATTTCAACTGTTGGTGTTACTAGTGTTTCACTTGCATCTACAATTTCTGCTGGAATTGCGACTGCAGCAGTTATTACATTCTCAAGAGTCACTGGTGGTCATGAGACTTCTGTGATTGGTGTTGAGGATGCTGGAACAGAAGCAGCAGTATCAACAAAATTCAAACTAACTCACGCTGGATGGGTTGGTGTTACAACTTATAGAGATTCTGAAGGTAATATCAGAGTTAAATCTGAAGTTCTTGTTGCAATGTCTGGTATTACAACTGGAAATACCCTACCTTATCCACCATTCTGATAAAATATGATCTTTAATGAACTGAATGAGGATAATTTCCTCTTATTTGCTATTAGGTATTATGAAAATCCTCAAGCAGTCACTAAAGAAGATTTTGAAAAGGACTTAAATCATTTTAAGTACATTAAAAGATTACTGAAGAGATATAAAAAATCGGGTGAATTAAAAACTCATCTGATTTTAAATCATTTTATAATTCTTTATAATATATTTGGAGAAGCAACTACCCCAATGTTGTTTTTTAAGATAGAACAAGAGTTGTGGTCTTCTGTTAAATCATTTATTATTTTTCTTAACAGACTTCCAGAATATCCACAATCAAGTATTCATAACATTCAGGTCGATATTAATTGTTTAAAGGAGTTATATAAAATCTACAATGGAAAAGAAGACTCTTGATAAAATTATTAATATTATCCGAGAGCAGATGATTGCCGAGGATGTTCCAACTAATAATGTTGGTGGTGGACAAATAGCAGGAACGGTTGAAGCAGGTGATGATCCTCCTGTTCGTAGAAGAAAAAAATATATGAGTGGTGGAAGAGGGTCTCGTAAATTATGGATGCAATACCTAAAAACCAAGTAAAATGACTTCTCAATCTCAAACACTAGAAACTAAGGTTGCAATATTAGAAGAAAAAATTTCTTCTTCTGACCAATTGTTAATGAAAATTGATAGTGCGATTGATAAGTTAATTGAAGCAAATTCAAATGTAACACGGATGCTTGCCGTTCACGATGAAAAGTTAGATAAGCAAGACCGAATAGATGCTGTATTGTTTGAGAAAATTGACAGTCTTCATAGAGATATGACTCGTCAGACTGATATTATTAAAAAAGGATGTGAAAGAGATATTCTGAAAGTTAATACTCGTTTGACTGATTTAGAAAAAAAGATGTGGACGATGGCTGGTGGACTTGCTATTGTATCTCTAATCTTTTCTGCCGTTGGTAATAAAGTCATCACAAATTTATTGACTCCAACTCCTACTTCAATAGAAAGAACAATAAAATAAATAATAGAGTGTTGGCACTTGGATGCCGTGAAAACTAAAAATGTTCCTACTGCATACTCTCTGCATAAAATAACTAATTCAATTATTAAATGGACGGCAGTAATCACTTCACTCTGTCTTGACAAGGTAAGGTAATGTGATAGAATATTCGGACAGGTTAATTTTTGTTTATGGATTTTGTTGATGTAAAATACATCAATTTGATATCTTCTAGATTTCAAAAATTTAAGAGGGTAAAGAATAATCTCTACAACTTTCGTTGTCCGATTTGTGGTGACTCTCAAACGAATAAAAATAAAGCAAGAGGATACTTATATCAGATAAAGAACAACACAAACTATAAGTGTCATAATTGTGGAGTGAATGTATCCTTTAATAATTTCTTAAAACAAATTGATACTGAAATTCATAAACAATATATTTTTGAAAAGTTTAAAGAAGGAAATACTGGAAAGAACTTCACCACTGAAGCACCAGTACTTCACTTTGAGGCACCAAAGTTTAAACAAAAATTAAATCTACCCAAAGCATCAGAGAATCCTGACGCAAAGGCATATCTAGAAAAGAGGAAATTAAACTCTAATAACTATTATTATGCTGAGAGATTTAAAGAATGGACTAATTCTCTTCGACCAACATTTGACTTTGTAGGTAAGGATGAACCAAGAATTATTATTCCTTTGTTCTATCAAAATACATTAGTTGGATTTCAAGGAAGAGCACTTGGTTCCAACAAAGTTAAATACATTACCATTATGCTTACTGATGATGCACCTAAAATCTATGGACTCGATGAAATCAAAAAAGACACCACAGTCTACATCACCGAAGGACCATTTGACTCAACATTCATTTCAAATGCGATTGCTCTTTGTGGAGCTGATGGTGATATTGATAAGTGGGGTATTGACGATCCTGTTTGGATATACGATAACGAACCACGTAATACAGAAATCCTATCAAGAATTTCCCGTGTTATCGAAATGGGACAAAAAGTTGTCATCTGGCCTTCAACAATAAAAGAAAAAGACATTAATGACATGATTTTATCTGGACTTAATGTTCAGTCCATGATAGAATTAAATACTTATTCTGGACTACAGGCAAAACTTAAATTTACTACTTGGAAGAAAATATGAGCAACGGAACAAAGGTAGTCAAGAGAAATGGAACAATTGAACCTCTTGACCTAGATAAGATGCACTTGATGGTTGAAGAGGCATGTAGGGGTCTTGCAGGAGTTTCTGCAAGTCAAGTTGAAATGACTTCAGGCATTCAGTTTTATGATGGTATTTCTACTGAAGAAATTCAAGAAATTCTTATTCGTAGTGCAAGTGATTTGATTGACCTTGATCACCCAAACTATCAATTTGTTGCTGCTCGTCTTCTTTTATTTTCTGTTCGTAAACAACTTTATGGAAAGATGAAAGAACTTCCTGCTCTTGAGCATCACATTTATCAGTGTGTTAATCATCAAGTATATGATAATGATATTTTTGATAAGTATTCAAAAGAAGAAATTGAACGTGCTGATTCTTATATTGACCATGACCGAGACTATCTGTTCACTTATGCAGGTCTTCGCCAAGTAGTCGATAAGTATCTTGTGCAAGATAGAAGTGGTGGTGGAGTATATGAAACGCCACAATTCATGTATATGATGATTGCTCTGACAGTTTTTGCAGAGTATCCAAAAGAAACCAGAATGTCATACGTCAGGAGGTACTATGACGCAATCTCAAAGCACAAAATCAACATTCCCACACCAATCATGGCAGGTGTTAGAACCCCACTTCGCCAATTTGCAAGTTGCGTTCTTGTTGATATTGATGACACCCTCGATAGTATCTTCAGCTCTGATATGGCAATTGGTAGGTATGTTTCTCAAAGAGCAGGAATTGGTATCAACGCAGGTCGCATCAGGGGCATCAATTCTAAAATCAGAGGTGGAGAAGTTCAGCACACTGGCGTTGTTCCTTTCCTTAAAAAGTTTGAATCAACTGTACGTTGCTGCACACAAAATGGAATCCGTGGTGGATCAGCTACAGTCCATTTTCCAATCTGGCACCAAGAAATAGAAGATATTCTGGTTCTTAAAAATAATAAAGGAACTGAGGATAATCGTGTTCGCAAACTTGATTACTCAATTCAACTTAGTAAAATTTTCTATGAAAGATTTATTCAAGATGGTGAGATCACACTGTTCTCTCCGCATGATGTCCCTGGACTTTATGATTATTTTGGAACAGACAAGTTTGATGATTTGTATGTGGAATACGAAAACAATTCGTCTATTCCAAAGAAAACTATTAGGGCCCAGGATCTTATTCTAACTCTTCTCAAAGAACGTGCTGAAACAGGTCGCATCTACATTATGAATATTGATCATTGTAATTCTCATAGTTCCTTTAAGGATCAGATTACAATGTCAAATTTGTGCCAGGAAATAACTTTGCCGGTTGTTCCAATTCAACATATTGATGACGATGGTCCTCAAGAGATTGCTACTTGTATTCTATCAGCAATCAATGTGGGTAAAGTTAAATCTGATGAGGAACTTGAGGAACTTTGTAATCTTTCTATTCGTTCTTTAGAGGAACTTATTGACTATCAAAACTACCATGCAAGCGTA